>JRYH01000156.1_pt1 | contig 75241 bp, 64 predicted proteins | sample 235351 | NCBI WGS metagenome assembly JRYH01 (sample SAMN03074221, study PRJNA261480) | activated sludge metagenome | biome: Wastewater Treatment Plant; feature: Wastewater; material: Activated sludge; isolation source: activated biomass of a wastewater treatment plant treating wastewater... ... | reverse complement strand
TCGACATCATGTACGGCGAGGGGATCTCGAAGGTCGGTGAGTTGGTCGATCTTGGCGTCAAGGCGGGCATCGTCGACAAGTCCGGCGCCTGGTTCTCCTACGACGGACAGCGCATCGGTCAGGGGCGCGAGAACGCCAAATCCTTCCTGAAGGAAAACCCGAAGATCGCGGATGCGATCGAGAACGCCGTTCGGGCCAGTGCCGGCCTGATCGTCGATAAGATGCTGGCGGAGCCCGATGCGGATGGAGGCGCCGACGGGGAAGAGCCGGACGAGGATGGCGTGCTGCCGGACGTGCCCGAGGCCGCCAAAAAGAGTTCCGGTGCCGGCGGGGGAAAGCGCTGAGCACCGGATGAGGCGGCCCCGGCTGAGGCCGCTCAGCAGCGGGCGGGGCGTGCAGGCGTTGGCGTGGCCGGAGGCCTGTTGCGCGTGCATTGGCCTCGCTCGTTGACAGCGTCCTCCTGAAAAGCGCGACTGGAAGGAGGCCGGGCTGTTGCTCGATCCGGCCACGCGATGCGGGGGCCAGGGCAGCGGACTGGGCTCGGCTGCATGTGGCGGTTCCAAGGGGTGCTTGTGCTCGTTGGAACCGGACGACGCGGCCTCAACGTGCGTCAAGGTCGGGTTTGGGAGACTGTATGGTGCATCTCGATGCGAGATGTCTTGCCGAAGCGAGCCTTAAAGAGCGCACGAGCGTGCCGGGTTCTCGAACGGTTAGCAGCTAGGCTGCTGCATTTGTGGACAAGGCCCCAGAGCGCCCGCTAAAAGCGACGCAAGGTGAGAAAAGCTCGCGTGAGCCCACGTTACGCTGATCCCGGCGGCCGCGAAGGCGGTCATTGACGCACGAAGCTCAGCATCCACGTCTCGGAGAGACGCGGAATGCGGCGTCGGCTGGTGCGAGGGGACGCGTGGCGGGCGATCGGGGCGTGCGGATCAACACGGCTGTGGAATTGAGATGACTGGCGTCAACGAGATCAGACGGGCGTTCCTCGACTACTTCAAGGCGGAGGGGCATGAGGTGGTGCCATCCTCGCCGCTCGTGCCGCGCAACGACCCGTCGCTGATGTTCACCAACGCCGGCATGGTGCAGTTCAAGAACGTCTTCACCGGACAGGAGACGCGGCCCTATGCGCGCGCGGTCTCTTCTCAAAAGTGCGTGCGCGCGGGCGGCAAGCACAACGATCTCGACAACGTGGGCTATACGGCGCGCCACCACACGTTCTTCGAGATGCTCGGTAACTTCTCGTTCGGCGACTACTTCAAGGAGCGCGCGATCGAGCTTGCCTGGAATCTGGTCACCAAGGAATTCGGTCTCGACGCGAAGCGGCTCACCGTCACCGTTTTCCACGAGGACGACGAGGCGCACACGCTCTGGAGGAAGATCGCAGGGCTGCCGGATGAGCGGCTGATCCGCATCGCGACGAAGGATAATTTCTGGCAGATGGGTGACACGGGGCCATGCGGTCCGTGCACCGAGATCTTCTACGATCACGGGGCTAAGATCCCGGGAGGTCCGCCGGGCTCGGCGGATGAGGACGGCGATCGCTTCATTGAGATCTGGAACCTCGTCTTCATGCAGTACGAGCAGCTCCCCTCGGGCGAGCGCATCGATCTGCCGAAGGCGTCCGTCGATACCGGCATGGGCCTCGAGCGCATCGCGGCCGTGCTGCAGGGCGTGCACGATAACTATGATATCGATCTCTTCCGCAACCTGATCGCCACCATTCGCGACGAGAGCCGCAAGCTTGGCGCCAGCGACAATCCGGACGGGATCGACGTGACGCCGGCGCGCAGGGTCATCGCCGATCATCTGCGAGCCTCGAGCTTCCTCATCGCCGACGGCGTGCTGCCCTCGAGCGAAGGGCGCGGCTATGTCCTGCGGCGTATCATGCGCCGTGCCATGCGCTACGCGCATCAGCTCGGCTGCACCGATCCCCTCATGTATCGCCTCGTCCCGTCGCTCGTGCGGGAGATGGGGGCGGCTTATCCCGAGCTCGGCCGCGCGGAGGCGCTGATCGAGGAGACGCTCAAGCTCGAGGAGACGCGCTTCAAGAAGACGCTCGGCAACGGGCTGAAGCTGCTTGGAGAGGCGGCTGCGGGCCTGACGCCGGGGGCGACTTTCCCGGGTGACGTCGCATTCAAGCTCTACGACACCTACGGCTTCCCGCTCGACCTCACCGAGGACGCGCTGCGTGCCCGCAATATCGCGGTCGATACCAAGGCGTTCGACGCCGCCATGGCCAAGCAGAAGGACGAAGCCCGCCGCGCCTGGAAGGGTTCGGGCGAGGCCGCGACGGAAGAGATCTGGTTCGAGATCAAGGAAGAGGTCGGGGCGACCGAATTCCTTGGCTACGATACCGAGGACGCCGAAGGTGAGATCCGCGCGCTGGTTCTGGACGGCAAGCCAGTACAGGATCTCAAGACGGGCGATGTGGGCGCGCTGGTGCTCAACCAGACGCCGTTCTATGGCGAGAGCGGCGGCCAGGTTGGCGATACGGGGCTGATCAAGGGCGCAGAGGGCGCTCTCTTTCGCGTCACGGATACGCAGAAAAAGATCGGCGATCTGTTCGTGCACATCGGCCGGGTCGAGGCGGGGCGCTTCAATGTGGGCGACGCCGTCGAGCTCGAGGTCGATCATGGGCGGCGGACGGCGACGCGCGCCAATCATTCCGCGACCCACCTTCTGCACGAGGCGCTGCGGCAGGTGCTCGGGCCCCACGTGGCGCAGAAGGGCTCTCTCGTTTCGCCAGACCGGCTGCGCTTCGACTTCGTGCACACGAAACCGATGAGCGCCGATGAGGTTGCTGCCGTCGAGCGGCTCGCCAACGAGTTCGTGCTCGAGAACGGGCCCGTCGAGACACGCCTGATGGCGCTCGAGGATGCCAAGGCATCGGGCGCCATGGCACTCTTCGGCGAAAAGTACGGCGACGAGGTGCGCGTCGTCTCCATGGGCGGCCTCGGCGAAGGCGGACTTGCGCCAGGCGCCAACAAGGCGTGGTCCGTGGAGCTCTGCGGCGGCACCCACGTGCGCCGCACCGGCGATATTGGCCTCGTGAAGATTATAGCGGAAAGTGCGAGCTCTGCCGGCGTGCGCCGCATCGAGGCGCTGACAGGCGACGGCGCGCGGGCGTATCTCGCCGATGCGGACCAGCGGCTCAAAGAGGCGGCTGCTGTCTTGAAGACGCGTCCTGAGGAGCTTGTCGAGCGCCTTCACGTTCTTGTCGAGGAAAGAAAACAGCTCGAGCGCCAGCTCGCCGACGCCAAGCGTCAGATTGCGCTTGGTGGTATTTTTATCGGAAACGGCGCCCCGGCTGCCGCCGCCGATGCCGTGCGCACAATTGGCGATGTCCGGCTGCTCGCGCGCTCGGTGCAGGGGCTCAATCCGAAGGATCTGCGCGGTCTTGTCGATGACGGCAAGAAGCAGGTCGGCTCCGGCGTGGTGGCCATCGTCGGCGTAACCGAGGACGGCAAGGCGGGCATCGCAGTCGGCGTGACCGACGACCTCGTCAAGACGTGGAGCGCTGTCGATCTCGTGCGTGCGGGCGCTGAGGCGCTTGGTGGCAAGGGCGGCGGCGGCCGGCCCGACATGGCGCAGGCCGGCGGACCGGACGGCTCAAAGGCCTCCGACGCGCTCGCTGCCATCGAAGCACGGCTCGGAGCGGGCGCGTAAGGCCCGCTCGGAAGCTTAGCCAGCGTCCCAGATGATGCTGGGTCCCGCGCCCGGGCGACGACGTGGTGCGGGGCAGGGCCGGGTGTGCTGCACCCGGGCTTGATCGGTCTTACTGGGTGAGGGTCTGCAGGAACGAGCCGAAGCGCAGGACGCCCTCGGGCCAGGGGCCATGGCCCGACTCGCCATCGATGTGCCCGACTTCGCCAGCGTCCACCAATGTCGCGCCCCAGGCCTCTGCGAACGTTTTGGCTCGCTCGATCCGGCAGTAGGGATCGGTCGTGGACGCAACCAGGACAGACGGAAAGGGAAGGGGATCGAGCGGCAGCGGGGCGAACCCGTTGGCCTCGCCGTCAAGCGTCAGGCCGGACGTTTCAGGCCAGTCCTGCACGTGGTCCACATCGGCAGGCGCCACCAGGAATGCGCCCGACAGGAAGCCCTTGGGAATGCGTTTGGCCATGTGCGCGACTGCTGCAACCCCGAGACTGTGAGCAACGAGAACCACGGGACGCGTGCTCTGCACCGCCGCTTCGATGATGCGTCCGACCCAGGCTTCGCGCTCGGGCGCGAGCCCGCTCTCCTGCTCGACGAGCCGCGCCGTCTTCAAGGTGCGCTCCCATCGCGATTGCCAATGGTCGCGCGTGGTATCCGACCAACCGGGGACGATCAGGATGTCGACGTCTGAGGTTCGCATGGGGCCTCGTCAAGATAGCGGGTCGGAGCGTGTTTCGCGTGACGTGCACACCAAACGCGACGCCAGCGTGGCAACAAGGGAAAGCCCAAGGACCGTCCGTCCCGCTCCGTATAGACGCCACCAGTCTTCGGAGGGCGCGGGACCTTAGAGCGCGTTCACCCTTATCGGGATCAGATTGCGCGACGTGACCGCGCTCTAAGTTTTTATTTGAGAGACTGATTCACGTTCTCGGTGAATGCGTGTCCGCATCCACCTCAAACGATCAGGCTCTAGCGTCCTGCGATCATAGACTACGCCGGGAGCCAGCCAAAGCGCGGGCTTCGTCACTCCTCTCCGAACACCCGCCGGAAAATCATCCCGGCGTGCTTCAGGTGGTAGCCATCGTCGAACATGGTCTCTAGCGTGGCGGCCGGCACTTTCGCCGTTACGTCCGCATCCGACTTGAGCTCGGCGAGGAAGTCGGCGCCGCTCTCCCAGGTCTTCATGGCGTTGCGCTGCACGAGGGCATAGGCCTCCTCACGCGACGCTCCGGCCTGCGTGAGCGCGAGCAGCACACGCTGGGAATTGTGCAGGCCGCCCAGGCGATCCAGATTGCGCTTCATGGCCTCCGGATAGACGACCAGCTTTTCGATGACGCCGGCGAGGCGAGCAAGCGCGAAGTCGAGCGTCACCGTCGCATCTGGGCCGATCATGCGCTCGACCGACGAATGCGAGATGTCGCGCTCATGCCAGAGAGCCACGTTTTCCATCGCTGGGAGCGCGTAGGCGCGCACCATGCGGGCAAGGCCGGTGAGGTTTTCAGAAAGCACGGGATTGCGCTTATGGGGCATCGCGGACGAGCCCTTCTGCCCGGCCGAGAAATATTCCTCAGCTTCCAGCACCTCGGTGCGCTGTAGATGCCGGATTTCGACGGCCAGGCGCTCGATCGACGACGCGACCACGGCGAGCGTGGCGAAGTACATCGCGTGCCGGTCGCGCGGGATCACCTGCGTCGAGACGGGTTCCGGCGACAGGCCGAGCTTCTCGGCAACGTAGGCCTCGACGGAGGGATCGATGTTGGCAAAGGTGCCGATCGCCCCTGAAATGGCGCAAGTCGCCACCTCGGACCGCGCGGCGATGAGGCGCTCGCGGGCGCGCGCGAATTCTGCATAGGCATAGGCGAGCTTGATGCCGAACGTCGTCGGCTCCGCATGGATGCCGTGGCTACGGCCGATGGTGATCGTGTGCTTGTGCTCGTAGGCGCGCGCCTTGAGGGCGGCGAGCAGCCGGTCCACGTCAGCGATGAGAAGGTCGGACGCGCGCACGAGCTGCACGTTGAAGCAGGTGTCGAGCACGTCGGACGAGGTCATGCCCTGGTGCACGAAGCGCGCGTCCGGCCCCACATGCTCGGCGAGATGGGTGAGGAAGGCGATGACATCGTGCTTCGTCACCGCTTCGATCTCGTCGATGCGCGCGGTGTCGAATTCGGCCTTTGAGCCCTTTTCCCAGATGGTGCGCGCGGCTTCCTTCGGGATGATGCCGATCTCGGCCATGGCCGTCGCGGCGTGGGCCTCTATCTCGAACCAGATGCGGAAGCGCGTCTCGGGCGTCCAGATGGACGCCATCTCAGGGCGTGAATAGCGGGGGATCATCAGTTGTCTCGTGTTGAGCGTAAAAGAGGGCACTAGCAGACCCGGCTTCCGGCTTCAATCTTGCCCGCCGGATTACATGGCGAGCGCATGCGCGGCGGCCCGGAATACCTGTGCGTCACTATGTCTTGCATGCGTCGGGTACGGAATAATCCTGCCTTCAACCGGTGGGGGGTTGCCTCGGCTTCCGCAAGCTCTTCCGAAATCACATTTCATTTCAGCAGCAAGCCCCTAAAAAAAGAAGGATGCCAGAAAGTTACAATTCGTTGAGCTGAAAAAGGCACATGTTCAATCGTAACATCTTGTGACCGTCCGAGCCTAGCTTGAGCCATATTTCAATGGATGCTCAGGGAGGCATGGCGCCAGTTAAAAGAAGCCCGTTCCTTAACTGTGGCCAATTTGTCAGAGGTGAGCTGCGAGAGATCAGCACTATATTCAACTTACGCAAGGGTCGGATGAGAGCGTTGAATGCTCATACAGGTTGCAAAGAGCGCTCACTGACGATCGTTTTGCACCGCAGGGTTGTTTGGGCCGAGGCCTGACAAGAAAGTTGCGAAAGTAAGGGATAGACTATGACTGAGCAGATGCACGCCGAGATTGCCGAGCTCAATCATCGGCTGGACCAGATTGACGATCTACGACGATCGTTCGCTATCGTTCAGGAGCGAATCCGGGTGTACCGGGTCCACGGTAAGAAAGTTCCCGAGGCGCTGTCGCTGATCGAGCGCCGCCTCGCCCAAGAATGCAGGATCGAATCCCAAGGGCGCTGACGGCTTCTGGTCACGCGCGAAAGCGCATCCGCTTTTGTTTGAGCGGGGCCGCGAACACGTAGGTGACGTGAAGCCGTATATCGGAAAAGAAGCGAGCGGAACGAGAACGCGCTCTAAGTTTTTATGCGAGAGGCTGATTCACGTTCTCGGTGAATGCGTGTCCGCATCCACCTCAAACGATCAGGCTCTAGCGCACCCTTATTTGGCGCGATGAGGCACCCCCGTCAGTTCTGGACGTAGGTGATCGTGCCATCGGGCTGCTTCTTCCAGGTGTACATGACGTAATCAATGCGCGTCACGTCGCCTTTGGCATCGAAAGCGAGATCGCCAATCACGGTCTTGTACGTCTTGCCCTTGTGCAACTCCTCCGCGACTTTCACTGGATCCACCGAACCGATGGCCTTCGCGGCCTCCGCAATCACCTGCACCGCGGCATAGGCGTAAAGCGTGTAGGCCTCAGGCTTGAAGTTGCGGGCTGCGAACTTGGACAACACCGCCTGCGCCTCGGGGCGCTTCTGCGGGTCAGGGCCGAACGTCATGAGCGTGCCCTCGGTGCCGGGGCCGCCAAGTGCTGCGAACTCGTCGGTGGCGATGCCGTCGCCACCCATCATCACCGCGTTGACGCCCGCAGCGCGCATCTGGCGCAGGATGCTGCCGCCTTCGGTGTGAACGCCACCCCAGTAGACCAGATCGGCATCTACATCCTTGATCTTCGAAACGAGGGCACTGAAATCGCGCTCGCCGGCGTTGATGCCCTCATAAAGCACTTCCGTCACGCCGAGGGCGTTCATGGTCTTCTTCGCCTCATCGGCAAGGCCCTTGCCGTACGTGGTCTTGTCGTGGGCGATGGCGACCCGCTTGTCCTTGAAGTGTTCGGCGATGTACTCGCCTGCAACCCGGCCCTGCTGGTCGTCCCGGCCGCAGATGCGGAATACGTTGGTGAGCCCGCGCTCGGTGATCTTGGGATTGGTCGAGCCGGGGGTCACCATCAGGATGCCGTTCTCGGCGTAGACGTCGGAGGCCGGCTCGGTGACGCCGGAGTTGAAATGTCCGACCGCGAAGCGCACGCCTTCGCTGACGAAGGTGTTGGCAACGGAGCGTCCCTGGCGGGGATCGCCCGCATCATCGCCGACGAGAAGCTCGATCTGCTGCCCGTTGAGGCCGCCCGCGGCATTGATGTCCTCGACCGCCTGCTCGGCCCCGTTCTTGAGCTGGGCGCCGAATACGGCGTCCTTGCCGGTGAGAGGCCCAGCCACGCCGATCTTGAGCTTGTCCTCACCACCACAGGAAGCGAGCGCGAGCGAGAGGATGGCGGCGGTCAAAACCCCGGCGAGCGTCTTGAGAGACATGCGTGTCTTCCTTCTGAGGCGGGTGAGCCCGGTGAATCGCATCGCTGACACGGCGTTGTTGCGCGAAACGGCGGCCGTGTCATGCCCGTATGCGCCCTTATGGGCCGTTGCGCCACGTGAGCGGCCCCGAGCGCTTGAACATCCAGGGGTACTGTTCCGTCAGCTGGCGGGCGCGGCGCATACGATGGGCGAGGAGCGCGATCACGATTAGCACCGACACATCCACGAGGTAGCTCGGCAGCGACAGCAGGGTTCCGCCGAATAGTGCGTAGTGGAGGAAGCGGACCGCGGCGGCGAGCAGCGCCGTATAGGCCGCGACCAGCCAGATGGGGCCCCAGTTCTGGGCCACGGCTTCACCCGTCCGCCACGCGGCGCCGCCGCCGATCAGGAGCGTGAGCAGCACGAATTGCCAGGCCGTGTTGGCTCCTGTGTTCGCGTAGCCGAGCACCGTCAAAAGCTGCTCAAGCATCGTGGTCTCCTGGGCTCGTGCCGGCGTCGTCGTATCTGCGGAAGCTGGCGTGGATCCCGGCCTTCGCCGGGATGACGTTTGGGTGCGGGCAAGTTGGTTGCCTCTTTTCCGACGACTCCCTGCTAATCGCGCGTGTTGCGTAAGGAGTGCCGGATGCACGCATCAGTGCCTCCCGCCTTCGAGGTAAGCTTGGCGGATCTCGGGCCGTGCGAGAAGCTCGCGTGCCGGCCCGCTCATCGTGATCACGCCGTTCACCATCACGTAGGCCCGGTCGGCAAGCTTCAAAGCGTGGAAGGCATTCTGCTCGACGAGGAAGATCGTCATGCCTTGCCGGTTGAGCTCTGCGAGGGTGGCGAAGATCTGCTTCACGATGAGAGGCGCGAGGCCAAGTGAGGGCTCATCCAGCATCAAGAGCTTCGGCCGGCTCATTAAGGCGCGCGCGATAGCGAGCATCTGCTGCTCGCCGCCCGAGAGCGTGCCGCCACGCTGGGCGAGCCGTTCCTTGAGGCGGGGGAAAAGCTGCGTGACGCGCTCGAGATCCTCATCGAAGTGCCGGCTGCCATCGACGGCGGCGCCCATCTGCAGGTTCTCGAGCACGGTCATGTGCTGGAAGATGCGCCGCCCCTCCGGCGACTGGGCGATGCGGAGCCGCGAGATGGCATGCGTCGCGAGCCGGGTGATGGGCTGGCCTTCGAACAGGATCTCGCCCTCCCGCGCACGCGGGTCGGCGAACACCGTCATCATCAGGGTCGACTTGCCGGCGCCATTGGCCCCGATCAAGGTCACGATCTCGCCGCGCCGCACCTCGAGAGACACGCCCTTGAGTGCCTGGATGTTGCCATAGAAGGCTGAGACGCCTTCGATTGCGAGCAGGGGCGCGCTCATGGTGTGCCTTTCCCTGCCGTGGCGTCCGCGACTTCCTCGTCATCGACGCCGAGATAGGCAGCGATGACCTTCGGATCGTTCTTGACGCTCTCGGCCGTGCCGTCGGCGATCTTGACGCCGTATTCGATGACGACGACGTGGTCCGAGATGTCCATGACCACGGACATGTCGTGCTCGATGAGCAGGATCGAGACGCCGGTTTGCGTGCGGATGCCACGCAGCAGGCGCGTCAGCTCCGCGCTCTCTCGATTGTTGAGGCCGGCCGCCGGCTCATCGAGGCAGAGCAACACCGGGTTCGTGCACATGGCGCGCGCGATCTCGAGACGCCGCTGGGCACCGTAAGGGAGATCGCCGGCCGGATCGTCGGCGCGATCGACGAGGCCGACGACCTCGAGCCAGGCGCGTGCCAGCTCGAAGGCCTTGCGCTCGGCAGCGCGGTATTTCGCAAGACCGAGAAGGCCGGCGATGCTCATGCCGGACGCGGCCATCAGCGTCTTATGCTGGGCGACGATCAGGTTCTCGAGAACGGTCATGCCTGGAAAAAGGCGGATGTTCTGGAAGGTTCGTGCGACGCGGGCTTCGGATGCGATGGCATGGTCCGCCATGCGCTCGAGCAGGAACAGCTCGGGCGAGGCCCCCTGCGTGCGGCGCTTGCTGGAGCGCGCGAGCGCATCGACCGCCTCGGGGGTGGCGGCGCCGCCATGGGCCAGCGCCAAGCGTCCGCTGCTCGGCCGATAGAAACCGGTGATGCAGTTGAAGACCGTGGTCTTGCCGGCGCCGTTCGGCCCGATGAGCGCCGTGATGTCACCGCGGCCGACAGTGAACGAGAGATCGTTGATCGCCACCAGGCCCCCGAAACGCATCGAGAGATGGTCTATGACAAGCAGAGGATCCTCGAGCCAGCGCATGGACGGCCTCACTCCGCCGGAGCAGCGGCCGGCGCGCCGCGCGTTGCGGGCGGCTTCAAGCGCACCGTCGGTTCGCGCGTGGCGATGAGCCCTTTCGGCCGCCAGGCCATCAGCATGACCATCGCAAGCCCGAACAGCATCATGCGGTACTGGGCGGGGTCGAAGTCGGGGCCGAACACGGCCTTCAGCACGCCGAGCTCGCGAAGGAGCTCGGTGCCGCCAATCATGGCGGTGGCCGCGATGGCGACGCCGACCATGCTGCCGAGGCCGCCGAGGACGACAATGGCGACGATCATGGCACTCTCCAGAAACTCGAACGACTTCGGGCTGATGAAGCCGTAATGCGACGAGAAGAACGCGCCGGCGAGCCCGCCGAAGAAGGCGCCTGCGGCAAACGCCGTGACCTTCGTCGTCACCGTGTTGATGCCGAGCGAGCGGCAGGCGATCTCGTCCTCCCGCATGGCCTCCCAGGCGCGGCCGACGGGCAGCGTCCGCAGCCGCAGCGTCACCCAATAGGCGGCGAGCGCCAGCGCCAGCACCAGATAGTACATGAACGCGAGCCGGTAGATCGGCGATGGGGGGAGGCCCAGCAGCGATGGCAGCGAGCCCGCTTCGGAGCCAAGGGAGAGACCGAAGAGCGTCGGCTTCGGGATGCTCGAGATGCCGGCGTAGCCGCCCGTCACCGGCACCCAGTTGACGAGCACCAGGCGGACGATTTCCGCGCAGGCCAGCGTCACGATGGCAATGTAGTCACCCTTGAGCCGCAGCACGGGCAGGCTGATCATGACGCCCCAGAAAGCGGCCAGGATGCCGGCCAGCGGCAGGACGATCCAGAACGACAGCCCGAATGTGGTCGTGAGCAGCGCCGAGGAATAGGCGCCGACGGCATAGAAGGCCACGAAGCCGAGATCGAGCAGACCGGCAAGCCCGAGGATGATGTTAAGGCCGAGCCCGAGCAGCACGTAGATCAGGATCTGGATGCCGTAGGTATCGACGAGCTTCAGAACGCCCGGCCCGCCGGCCTCGGCGACGGCGAACGCGACGAGCGGATAGGCGAGGAGGAGCGCCAGGCCGATGCGCGGCAGATGGCGCATGATCGGATGCGGTGGCGCTGTTCGCGTCTTCTGGGGAATGGTGCGCGCGGGGCCTGCCGGCCTGATAAGGGTGAGCAGGAACGTGGCCACGAAGGCGATGGCCGCGAGCGTCAGCACCACGCCCCAACGCGGGGTCAGCACGAGCTGGTTGGAGAGGTTCGCCTCCGTGCGTAGGGCGACGATGGGGAACGCCAGGCCGAGCGTGACGAGAGCGGCGAGAAGCGCACGCTTCAGTGCATCAGCCGTCGCGCCCATCGGTCAGACCTTCTCGACGTCGGGCCGTCCCAGCAGCCCCGACGGCAGGAAGACCAGCACGATGGCGAGGATCGAGAACGCCGCCACGTCCTTGTAGTCGATGGAGAAGTAGGCGGACCAAAGGGTCTCGATGAGGCCGATCAGCAAGCCGCCGAGCACGGCGCCGGGAAGCGAGCCGATGCCGCCGAGCACGGCGGCCGTAAAGGCCTTGATGCCCGGCACGAAGCCGTCGGAGAAGCTGATCACGCCATAATAGCCCATCCAGAGAAGGCCTGCGACGGACGCGAGCGCGGCGCCGAGGATGAAGGTGAGGGCGACGGTGCGGTCCACGTCGACGCCGAGAAGCGCCGCCATCTTGCGATCTTGCTCGCAGGCTCGCTGCGCGCGCCCGAGAGACGTGCGCCGCACGACGTACCATAGCACCGCGAGGAGGGCGACGGTGACCACCATGATCAGGAGCTGCTTCTCCGCCAGGGTGACGGAGCCGTTGCCGACGGGGATGACGAGCACGCCCGTGAGAATGGGCTCGAGCGTCTTGTTGCGGGGACCCTGTACGAGCTGGACGAAATTCGAGAGGAAGATCGACATGCCGATGGCCGAGATCAGCGGGGCGAGCCGGAAGGAGCCTCTGAGCGGCCGGTAAGCGAAGCGCTCGATGACCCAGCCCCAGAGACTGGTGAGCGCCATGCCGAGCACCAGCACGATCAGGAGTGCAAGGGCGAGCGAGCCTATCCCCAAGAGCTGGGTCAGCAGGATGAACAGGATCAGCGCGATGAAGGCGGCCAGCATGAACACGTCGCCATGGGCGAAGTTGACCATGCCGATGATGCCATAGACCATGGTGTAGCCGATGGCGATGAGGCCGTAGATGGAGCCGAGCGTGAGCCCGTTGATGAGCTGCTGGACAAAATAATCCATAAGCCGGCGGTCCCCCTCCCCGGAGTCGACGGTGACCCTAGAGCCGTTCCGGTTTAAGTGGAAACGGGGAACGGCTCTAAGTTTTTGTTTCTTCGTGCTTCTTTCCGGAAAACCGGTTCCCACTTTTCCGGAAGCACTCTAGAGCATTTTCCGTTCGCTTGCGCTGGTTACAAATCTAGACGTTTGTTTGAGCGCGCGTCCTTACCTATTCGGATGAGTCCGCCCGAATAGGCTCGGCTCTAGCTGTTTAGAGCGGGGGGTGCGCATATGGGAACTAATTTTTCGCATTTGCGCCGGCTTTATGGCTCCAGCGCCCGCGCACCTGTGGATTTATGCGAAAAGTGCGCAAGTTTTTGGCGTCGCCGGCGGCAAGTGGAATGCAAGAAGGTGACTTGCGATTCGCTCTAACTTCGTCGGCCTGCCGGCTCAGATCATGTTGTGGGTGCCGTCACACCAGGGCTCATCGTCCGTTGCTTTGCAGCCGCAAAGATTAAACGTGGCCGTCGATGGAGCGACGAACTCCAAGGGCTCGATGCCCGTGCCTTCGTGGGATCCGTCGCAGAAAGGCTGCGCCTGCGAGCGGCCGCAGCGGCAATACCAGTAGGTCTCGCCCTCAACCAGGTCAACCTGGTAAGGGCCTGTCTGTGCAACGATAGGTTCTTCTGCCATGGGTCCCCTCCCGTTTGGAACCGAAGCCTCCGCGTAGCGGCTTCAGGGCCAGCGGGCAAGTCCTTCGCTTCGGCCTCGGTCGAAAGGCCTCAAACGACGCTCACGGGATAGCGTACGACCGTCTCGTCCCCCTCGTCATCGAGCCAGGTGATCTTAAGCTCGCCGGGGCCCGGGACCTTGAGCGTGAAGGCGAGATAGGGATTGGCCGAGATACCCGATCCGAGCTCGGCCTTGAACACGAGCGCGCCGTCATAGTGGGCGGTGACGGTGTGGATAATATTGCGCGGGATCGGCCGTCCCTCGGAATCCTTGCGGTTTCCCGTCTCCATGACGTGGGTGACGAGCGCCTTAACCTCGATGATCTCACCGGTGCGGATTTCGTCGGGCAGCCTGATGCGGGGCTTGGAAGCGGCCATGTCCGTCACTCCGTCCCGCAGCCACCGATGCCGACCTCGACTTCGGCGCGGGCCGCGATCAGCGTGTTGCGGGAGGTGAGCGCCACCGCCACCACCTCCTGCGTCCTCGCGAGCCGCATGCGCCCGGCGACGACGGCTGTCCCGGAGAGCGGCGTGAAATGGAAGATCGCCACAACGGCCTGCGGGTTCTGCGTCGAGAGAAGGTGCACCTCGGCGATGTGGTCCTCCTCGGTCATCGGGCTATCGACTGAGATCTTGTAAGGCACGATGTTGCCGTTCTCGGCGTCCTCGGGCATTTCGAGTGTCATCGGACCTTCGACCGGCGTGCCACTGCGGACGATGCGCGCAAACGCCTCCTGGAACTGGGGCGTGGGCGGACGGCGAGCAGGCTCAGCTGCGGCCTGCGCTCCAGCAGAGGCAGACGGTGTCATGCCCGGGTAGGCCGAGCGGGGGCCGAGGGCAGCGCCCGCCGTGACGGCTGCCACACCGGCGAAGAGCGTGCGACGGGTCACGTCGCAAGCGCCTCGGCTGACGGGAGAGGCCCCGTCCGATCTCGGCGGCGCCGTAGCCGGCATCTCGGGCGGCATCTTGCGGTGTCGCTTCTCCAACATAAGCGAGACTGCTAGCATGGGACAGAAAGGGGGCGCAAACATGCTGCCCGGCACCGGCATCCAACGCCTTCGAAAAATCTTCGGCACCGCGCTTCTTGCGGCGGTTGGGCTGCTTCCCGCAGCGGCCGCGCCCGAGGCGGTTGGCCATGAGGCCCGGGCCGCGCCGCCGGTGCGCCTGATCATGGTCGAAGAGCCGGGTTGCCGCTTCTGCCGCAAATGGGATGCCGAGATCGGCATCGGCTACCCAAAGAGTGCCGAAGGCCGTTTCGCACCCCTTCTACGCGTGCGCCGCGGGGCGTCCGAGATCGGGGAGTTGGCTCCTATCGTTTATACGCCGACGTTCCTCGTGCTGCGCGCCGGCCGGGAGGTGGGGCGCATCACGGGCTATCCTGGTGCAGACTATTTCTACGGTGAGCTGCAGCCCATCCTGGTTGCGGCGGGGTTTCCGGCGCGGCCGTGACGCAGCGCGTTCGAACAGAGGAGACGCATGGCGCCATGATCGAGATCGATCGCAGGCAGCTTGCGCGCGGCTTTGCAGCGGCCCTATCCCTTGGAGCACTGGTGCGCCCCCGTGCCGCGCGCGCGGCGGCTGGCGGACGCGTCGTCGTCGTCGGCGGCGGTCCCGGCGGGGCTACGCTTGCCGTAACCTTGAAGCGGGCCGCGCCGCAGCTTTCCGTGACGTTGATCGAACCGCAGCGCCAGTACATCTCCTGCTTCTATTCGAACCATGTCATCGGGGGATCCTTCTCGCTCGGCCGCATCACCAACGGTTATGACGGGCTCGTGGCGCTCGGCATCGACGTGGTGCATGACCGTGCTGCCGCCATCGACCTCGAGCGGCGAGAGGTACGGCTCGCCGAAGGTGCGCGGCTTCCTTATGACCGGCTGGCCGTGGCGCCCGGCATTGGCTTCAAGTTCGACGCCATCGCGGGCTACACAGAGGCGGCGCGCGAGATCATGCCTCACGCCTGGTCCGGCGGTGAGCAGGTCCGGATCCTGCGTGCTCGTCTCGAGGCGATGGAGGATGGCGGCCTCGTCGTTGTCGCCGCGCCGCGCAACCCCTATCGCTGCCCTCCGGGGCCCTACGAGCGAGCCTGCCTCATCGCCAATTACCTCAAGCGGGAAAAGCCGCGCAGCAAGGTGGTGATCCTCGACGCCAAGATGGCGTTCTCGAAGCAGGAACTCTTCGAGGAGGCGTTTGCGCGCTACTATAAAGGCATCATCGAGCTGCGTCTGACCGATGATCTTGACGACATGGGCGTGGCCCGCGTCGATGCCAAGACGGGCGAGGTCGAGACGCGCTCCGGCGAGGTCTTCCGGGCTCAGCTCGCAAACATCATTCCGGACCAGACGGCTGGCGCCATCGCGCGCGAGGCGGGTCTTGCCGAGGGCGACTGGTGCCCGATCAAGCCCGAGAGCTTCCAGTCGGCCGTCGCGGACGACGTCTATGTGCTGGGTGATGCGGCCATCGCCACCGACATGCCGAAATCGGCGTTTTCCGCAGCCAGCCAGGCGCGCGGCGTGGCGGCGAATATCCTCGCGGATCTCACGGGCGCGGAACGGCCACCGGCCGCCTATCGCAATACCTGCTGGTCGAAGCTCGCCCCCGACGACAGCGTGAAGATCGGGGCAGACTACGCGCCGGGCAAGCTCAAGGGCAAGCCGGCGCTGGTGCCGATCGATCCGTTCATCTCGAAGACAGGTGAAAGCGCCGCGACGCGTAGGGAGAATTACGAGGACAGCCTTGCCTGGTACCAGACGCTGACGGACGAAATGTTCGCCAAGCCCGCCTCTACAACTGGAATGCATCCCGGGAAACGAGGGTGAGACGCGGCTCGGCATCAGTTTATGGCCGGGTGCCCTTTAATGGGTACGGACGCGGTCCGGTTGCCGCAAGTGCCACCGCTGCTATATGGATGAGGGGAGAGTACAACCCCGATCAGGCTGCCGGTTTGTCCGCACCGCGGAGAGAAAGACTTTAATATTCTCCCTTACCTTGCCGCTTGCGTGGGCCCTGGCCGTTTCGGAAATGTTAGGGGCGCACCCGGCGAAGAAGCCTGAGCCCAAAGACTGATCCGGGAGCGGAAAAAGATCGATGGCGTTGAGTCTGCTTCTGATCGTTCTCGTCGCCGTTTCCATGGCGCTCGCCATGGCGCGTGCCAAGCCTTGGCAGTGGGCCGTGAGCCTTGGCGCGGTGACACTTGCCTGGCAGTGCGGCCTCTTTCATGGCGGGCCGCATCTCCCCCACGCAGGCTTTCTTGGCGGTCTCGTTTGGCTGGTGCTGGCCGCGTTGGGGTCGCTCTCCATCGACGGCGTGCGCCGGCGTGCGCTTATCCAGCCGGTGTTCAAGAAAATGCGGGCCGTGCTGCCGCGCATCTCGGACACCGAGCAGCAGGCGCTCGATGCCGGCACCGTCGGCTTCGATGCCGAGATCTTTTCCGGCACGCCCGACTGGGGGAAGCTGCGCGAGCTCCCAACCGCCACGTTGACGGATGAAGAGCGCGCTTTCCTCGACGGGCCGACGGAAGAGCTCTGCCGCATGATTGACCACTGGCGGATCCGCCATGTCGAGCGGCGCATGCCCAAAGAGGTGTGGGACTTCGTCAAGGCGAAGGGCTTTCTTGGGATGCTCATCTCCAAGGAGCATGGCGGCCTGGGCTTTTCGGCCGCGGCGCAGTCGCTGATCCTCGGCAAGATCGCCTCGCGCTCGCCGGACGTGGTCACCATCGTCATGGTGCCGAATTCGCTCGGTCCCGGAGAGCTGATCGAGAGGTATGGAACGGAAGCGCAGAAGGCGCATTTCCTGCCACGGCTCGCGCAAGGGCTCGACGTGCCCTGCTTTGCGCTCACTGGCCCTAATTCGGGCTCCGACGCGGCGGCGATGCGCGATGTCGGCTACGTCACCAAAGGCGAGCACGAAGGGCGCGAAACGACCGGCATTCGGCTCTCCTGGGATAAGCGCTACATCACGCTCGGTCCCGACGCCTCGCTGCTCGGGCTCGCTTTCCGCCTCTTCGATCCTGATAAAATCCTCGGTGAGGTCGAGGACATCGGGATCACCGTCGCGCTCATCCCGACGGATCACCCCGGCGTCAAAATCGGACGGCGCCATCTTCCCTCCGGCGCCGCATTTCCTAACGGGCCGACATCGGGCCGCGACGTGTTCATTCCCATCGACTGGGTGATTGGCGGCCAGGAGAGGATCGGCCAGGGCTGGCGCATGCTGATGGAATGTCTGGCGGCCGGACGCGCTATCTCGCTGCCGTCTTCGGCCACCGCCGGCGCCAAGGCGATGCTGCGCTTCACATCTGCCTATGCACGCATCCGCCGCCAGTTCGGCCTCCCCATCGGACGCATGGAAGGCGTAGAGGAGCCGCTCGCCCGGCTCGTCGAGAATGCCTACGTCAACGAAGCGGCGCGCGCGGTGACGGCCGCCATGGTCTCGCGCGGCGAGCGGCCGTCCGTCCTCTCGGCGTTGATGAAGTATCAAACGACCGAGCGGCTGCGGCGGAGCGTGAACGACGCTTTCGACATTCACGGCGGGCGCGCCATCTGCGATGGGCCGTCGAACTATCTCCAGGCCGCCTATCAGCTCGTGCCGGTCGGGATCACGGTCGAGGGCGCCAACATCCTCACGCGCACGTTGATCACGTTCGCGCAAGGCGCGCTGCGGGCGCACCCCTATCTCTACAAGGAGGTGCAGGCCGTTCGCGATCCCGACAGCGCCGCGGGGCTCGCGGCCTTCGATAAAGCGTTCTGCGGGCATGCGGCATTCTCAGCATCGAACATCGCTGGCGCGTTCTTCCATAACCTCACGCTCGGACGCTTTGCCGGGGCACCGACGGACACACAGGGGCTTGCTCCTATCTATCGGCAGCTTTCGCGTGCCGCCCGCAATTTCGCGCTGGTCTCCGATCTCACGGTGGCGCTGCTCGGTGGCGGCCTCAAGGTGAAGCAGAAGCTCACCGGGCGGCTCGCGGACGCGCTTTCCGAGATCTTCCTCACGGCGTGCGTGCTGAAGCGTTTTGAGGACGACGGCAGCCCCGAGGCCGATCGTCCGATCGTCGCCTTTGCTGCTGCCAACGGCCTCTATCGCTTCGAGGAGGCGCTGCGCGGCACGATCGAGAACTTCCCCAATGCGGTGCTGCGCCCGGTGCTGCGCGTGCTCGTGTTTCCGTATGGCCGCCATTATTATCCGGCACCCGATGCGCTCGCTTCACGCGTCGTCCGCCCGGTGCTTGTGCCGGGAGAGGTTCGCGATCGCCTGACGCGCGACATGTTCATATCCGATGATCCCGATGACCCGACGGGGTTGCTCGAGGTCGCCTTCCGGAAGGTCGCGGCGGTGGAAGAGGCGGAGAAGAAGCTCGAGCGCGCGATCCGGACCGGCATCGTGCGCCGCTATCATGGGCGGGACTGGATTGCGGAAGCGGCAGACGCGGGCTCCATCACAGAGAGCGAAGCGGCGCTGCTGCGCGAGGCTGAGGTCTTGACCCAGCGTGCCATCGCCGTGGATCATTTTGCGCCTGACGAGTTGATGCCGCATTATGGAAGGGCGTCGGCGCCGAGCACGGCACGCGGCCTTCGGGACCATGCAGGCGCGACCCCATCGTGATGAGAGAGGCGAGGCATGGCTGACAACAGCGGAGAGCGCGTAGGGCCCGAGGCCGGCGCTTCTCAGTTCCGCGACTGGCAATTCTCCGTCGATCTGGAAGGGATCGGCTGGGCGGTCTTCGATCGCGAGGGCGCGAGCGTCAACGCGCTCGGGACGCGGCCGCTCGAGGAACTCGCCGAGATCGTCGCGCGGGCCGAGGAGGGCGCGCGGGAGCGCACGATGAAGGGCCTCGTCCTTCTCTCCGGCAAGGAGAAGGGTTTCATCGTCGGCGCCGACATCAACGAGTTCGACGGCATCAAGACCGAAGCGGAGGTGGTCGAGCGGCTGCGCCTCGTCCTGGCGCTGTTCGACCGCATCGAGCGGCTTCCGATTCCGGTGGTCGTGGGGATACACGGTCTCTGCCTTGGCGGCGGCCTCGAGCTGGCGCTGGCCTGCCATTACCGTATTGCCACGCGGGACGAGGAAACTCGGGTCGGGTTTCCAGAGGTCAAGCTTGGCATCTTCCCGGGCTGGAACGGCACGGCGCGCGCCATCCGCCAGGCAGGCCCCGTGGCCGCCATGCAGGCCATGCTGACGGGGCGCATGATCGGCGCGTCGCGCGCCCGTGCCATCGGTCTCATCGACGAACTCGTTGCGAGCCGCGGCTCGCTGCGGTGGGCGGCGCGCAAGGCCGTGCTCCGCAAGCGCAAGGCGAAGCGGGCCGCTCTTGCGAAACGGCTTCTCGCGCTCTGGCCGGCGCGGGCGCTGCTCGCCCGCAAGATGCGCGACGAGACTGGGAAGAAGGTGCGGGAGGATCACTACCCCGCGCCGTTCCGTCTGATCGATCTCTTCGAGCGCCACGGCGGCGATCTCGAGACGATGAAGTCCGCCGAGACGCATGCGTTTGCGCCGCTCCTGGTGTCGGAGCAATCGCGCAACCTGCGTCGCGTGTTCAAGCTCTCGGAGCTGCTCAAGAACCAGGCGCCGAAGGATCTCGACTGGAAGCCCCTGCGCGTGCACGTCATCGGCGCCGGGACGATGGGCGCGGATATCGCCGGCTGGTGCGTCGCCTCTGGGATGGAGGTGACGCTGCAGGATCTCTCGCCGGATGCCATCGAGACGGGCATCAAGGCGCAGGGCAAGCTCTTCTCCAGAAAGTTCAAGACCAGGGCGCAGAAGGCGGCGGCCAAGGCGCGGCTCATCGCCGATCCCGAGGGCGTCGGTGCCGCGCACGCCGATGTCATCATCGAGGCCATCGTCGAACGCCTCGACGTCAAGCAGAACCTGTTCGTGGAGCTTGAGGGCAAGATCAAGCCCGGCGCCGTGCTTGCAACCAACACGTCCTCGCTCGAGGTCGAGGCCATCGCCGCGCCGCTCAAGGATCCGGGCCGCCTGATCGGCATCCACTTCTTCAACCCCGTGGCGCTGATGCCGCTCGTGGAGGTGATCCGCGGAGCGCAAAGCCGCGAGGAGGAGGTGAGAAAGGGCGCCCGCTTCATCACCGCCATCGGCAAGTTCCCGCTCATCGCCAAGAGCGTTCCGGGCTTCCTCGTCAACCGCATCCTCGCGCCCTACATGATGGCGGCCATGGCGCGGCTCGAGAAGGGTGAGGAGAAGGAGAAGATCGACGAGGCGGCGCGCGTATTCGGCATGCCCATGGGCCCCATCGAGCTTGCGGATACGGTGGGCCTCGACGTGTGCGCGCACGTGGGGCGCATTCTCGGCCTGTCGCCTGACGGCTCGCTGCTGCAGCGGCTGGTCGAGCAGGGCAAGCTCGGCAAGAAGACGGGAGAGGGCTTCTACACCTGGAAGAACGGACGGCCGGACAAGGGCGAGAAGGCTTATGACGCCGCCGACCTCGAGCGCTTCGGCCGCGAGCTCGTCGATCCGATCATCGCTGAGGCCGAGCGGGCCCTGGTCGACGGTGTGGTGGCGAATGCCGACCTCGTCGACGCCGGCGTCATCTTCGGCACGGGCTTTGCGCCGTTCCGCGGCGGACCGCTCCACTTCAAGGCCAGCGAAGCGCGCGAGGCAGCCGTGCTCGCGGCGGAGTAGTTGAACACGCTCTTCGCCGGATGCGGGGGCAGAAGGAGGCACGTATGGCTGGGACATTGCGGCGGGTCGGCATTGTGGGCGGCGTACGCACGCCCTTCTGCCGTTCGAACACGCTCTACGCTGACCTTTCGAACCTCGACCTGATGACGGCCGCGCTCAATGGTCTGGTGCAGCGATACGATCTCAAGGGCGTGCACATCGACGAGGTGGTTGGCGGCGCGGTGGTCACGCACTCCAAGGACTGGAATCTCGCGCGCGAGGCGGTGCTCGGAACGAAGCTCGCACCCTCGACGCCGGGCGTCACTATGCAGCAGGCCTGCGGCACGAGCCTCCAGGCCGCAGCGATGATCGGCGCCAAGATCGCCACAGGCGAGATCGAGTGCGGTATCGCGGCGGGCTCCGACACCACGTCCGACGCGCCGATTGTCTTCTCGCGGAAATTCTCGCGGCGTCTCGTCCAGCTTCCGCAGCAGAAGTCGGCAATGGACAAGGTGCGCGTGTTCAAGGATTTCAGCCCGCGCGAGCTCGCCCCGCAGCCGCCCGACGTGACGGAGCCGCGTACCGGGCTCACCATGGGCCAGCATTGCGAGCTGATGGCGCGCGAATGGAAGATCCCGCGCCAGGAGCAGGACCGTTTCGCCTTCGAGAGCCACCGGAAGGGCGCCGAGGCCTATCGCTCGGGTTATATGGACGACCTCGTCGTGCCGACGGCCGGCGTGTTCCGGGACAACAACCTGCGCACGGACATTAGCCTCGACAAGCTCGCGACCTTGAAGCCGGCGTTCGACAAGTCCGACACTGGCACGCTGACGGCTGCCAATTCGACGCCGATGACGGATGGCGCGGCCTGCGTGCTGCTCGCCAGCGAGGAGTGGGCAGCGAAGCGCGGCCTCGCGATCCAGTCCTATCTTTCTTACACGCAGACCTCCGCCAACAACTTCGTCGCCGGCGAGGGGCTGCTCATGGCGCCGACGATCGCCGTCTCGAAGATCCTCGACCGCGCGCACCTCGCGCTCCAGGATTTCGACTTCTACGAGATCCACGAAGCGTTCGCGGCGCAGGTGCTGGCGACGCTGAAGGCCTGGGAGGACCCGGCCTACTGCAAATCCCACCTCGGCAGGGACGAGCCGCTGGGCGAGATCGATCGTGCGAAGCTCAACATCAAGGGGTCGTCGCTGGCCTTCGGCCATCCGTTTGCGGCCACCGGCGCGCGCGTGCTCGCCAACCTGTCGAAGCTGCTCGCCGAGCATGGCGGGCGCGGCCTGATCTCGATCTGCACGGCGGGCGGTATGGGCGTTGCGGCCATCCTCGAGAGCGCCGCCCGAGCCGAAGCGCGCGCGGCTGCGTAGCGCGTCGTGCAGTGCTGGAACGCATGGGGCAAGCTCAGAACGAGAGCTTGCTTCGCTGCTGGCCGGAAGCGTCGAAGTTCCGAGGCTCCAGCCACGCCTCATAGCCGGCTTTGAGGCGCGGCCAGTCGCGGTCGATGATGGCGAACCACGCCGTGTCGCGGTTGTGGCCCTTGACCACCATGTGCTGGCGAAACTCTCCCTCGAAGGTGAAGCCGAACCGGTGCGCCGCCCGCCTCGAGGGCTCGTTGCACGTATCGCATTTCCATTCGAAACGGCGGTAGCCGAGCCGATCGAAGACATACGTGGCGAAAAGATAGAAGGCCTCGGTGGCGACGCGGCTGCGGGCAATGGCCGGCCCCCACAGGATGCTGCCGATCTCGACCACCCCGTGTGCGGGCTCGATACGCATGAGCGCCTGGCGGCCGTCCGCGCGACCGGTTGCGCGATCGATGACGGCGAAGAAGAGGGGATCAGGGGAGGAGGATGCCTTGGCGAGCCAAGACGTAAAGCTTGCCAAGTCGTGCGGTGGCTGGTCGGTGAGATAGCGAAAACGGGCATCCGCTCCGGGCGCCTGGGCCGACGCTAGGAGATCCTGCCCATGGCGCACGCTGTCGAGCGGCTCGAGCCGCGCGTAACGCCCTTCGAGTGTGATCCGCTCCGGACGAGGAGCACCGGTCCAGTGTGAAAGATCCAAGGCCTGACCTTTATCCGCGCCCTTGCTGCATCTCCTCGGCTTTGAGCTCCTTCTTCGAGAGCTTGCCGATGAGGGTCTTGGGAAGCTTGTCGCGGAAGACGATCTCGGCCGGCAGCTCGAGCTTCGAGAGCTTGCCGTGGAGATGGGCCATGAGATCGGCCGTGCTCGCGGTTTGGCCGGACTTGAGCTTCACGAAGGCCTTGGGCGCCTCGCCCCGATACTTGTCGGGAATGCCGATCACAACGGCTTCCTCGACAGCGGCATGCTCGTAGAGCGCATCCTCGATCCGCCGCGGATAGACGTTGTAGCCGGAGCAGATGATGAGATCCTTGATGCGGTCGACGATGTAGAAGAAGCCATCCTCGTCCATCACGCCGACATCGCCGGTGCGCAGGAAGCTGCCCGCGAACTGTTCCGCCGTCTCGGCCGGGCGGTTCCAGTAGCCGAGCATCACTTGTGGGCCGGAGACACAGATCTCCCCCCGCTCGCCTTGCGCTACCTCGCGCGCGGGGTCGGTGAGATCGCGGAGCGATACGACGGTTCCCGGAAGCGGCAGCCCGATCGAGCCGCGCTTCGCCGCTCCCGTCAGCGGATTGCAGGTGACGACCGGCGCGGCTTCGGAGAGGCCGTAGCCTTCGACCAGCGGACAGCCTGTGGCGGCATGGAACCTGTCGCGGATCTCGACGGGAAGCGCCGCGCCGCCAGATACGCAGAACTTCAGGCTCGTGAGGTCGTAGGAAGCGACCTTCGGATGGTTGAGGATGGCGTTGAACAGGGTCGGCACGCCCGGCATGATCGTCGGCCGGTATTTGGCGATGAGATCGAGCGCCTCCTGAAGCACGAAGCGTGGCATCAGGATCATTTCAGCCGCGGTCCTGACACCGAGGTTCATCACGACGGTCATCGCAAACACATGGAAGAACGGGAGCGCGGCGAGCACCCTCTCATGGCCGGCGGCGAGATCCGGTGCCCAGGCCGCGATCTGCTGCACGTTAGTGTGAACGTTGGCGTGCGTCAGCATGGCCCCTTTGGGGGTGCCCGTGGTGCCGCCCGTGTACTGCAGCACGGCGATGTCGGTCTCGGGATCAATCGCGACGGGCTCGAAGGTATTCGGCCCACCCAGCACCTCGCTCTCGAAGCGCAGGCGGTCGCGCACGGGAGAAGCATGGGGGCGGGCGAGGTCCTTGCTCTTGAACAGCTTGTACAGCACGGCCTTGGCCGCCGGCAGCAGGGCGGGAAACGAGCAGACGACGGCGCCCTTCAGAACCTTTTCCGCCACGAGACGCTCGACCTTGTCGAACAGAACCTTGAGATCGAGCGTGATCATCAGCTCGGTCTCGCTGTCCTTCACCTGGAAGGTCAGCTCCTCGAGGGAATAGAGGGGATTGTAGTTGACGACGATGCCGCCCGCCTTGAGCACCGCAAAGTAATAGACGACGAATGTCGGGGTGTTCGGAAGGAAAAGGCCCACCTTCGTGCCCTTGATCACCCCGAGTTGCTGCAGGCCCGCCGCGGCGCGATCGACGAGAGCTCCGATCTCGCCGTAGGTCAGGGTGCGCCCCAGAAAGGCCGTGCAAGGCCGCTCCGCGTGGCGGGCTGCGGCCTGATCCATGAGATGGAAGAGCGGCTCGGGCACAAGGGCCATTCGCCAGTCCACGCCGTCGGGATAGCTGCCGATCCAGGGATGGACCGCATGGCCCGCCTCCGGAGCCAGACCGCCGCTCGTCATTCTCGGACCTCCGCTTGAGCCGGTCCCGGCAGCCGCAGGCCCGGTGAGCAGAGGCGGGCCCCCGCGTCCCAGTGCCGCGCGGCTGTCTGGGCTGTGGCTATTCTCCCGGTAAGCATATCCCTTCAGACGCGGGTGCCGTGTGTGTTATCGTAGGGCCATTCAACACTTTTTCGGATCGTCCGCCTAGCCTCTGCCCTAGTGATGGCGGAGTAAAAAACTATGTTCTTAGGGTCGCCCTCAGCTTGAGAGGGGCTGAGAGACCGCTTGTCGGAGGGTAGCAAGGCTTCGTAAAAGCCCATCGGCTAGACTTCAGGGCGGTTTAAGGATATGTGACGCCCGAACTTGTGAACGTTGCGGTCCTGCACTACTTAAGTGCCCGATTACTTAAGTCGACCAATGCGGGGTCCCTGCGGGTTACCTGGGCAGGGTTTGGAGATCGAGATGGACGAAGTCGCAACCAAAATCATCGATATTCTCAAGAAGCATATGAAGGAGCCGAGGGACGACATCTCGCTCTCGACCGCCTTGACTGATCTTAAGATCGAGTCGCTGGACCTCGCGATGATTGTGTTCGACATCGAGGATACCTTCGGCATCGAGATCCCCTACAACGCGAACGAGGATGTCGGCGACTTCAAAACTGTCGGATCCGTCGTCGACAAGGTCAAGGGCCTGATGGCCGCCGGGCCGGCTGCCGCGAAGGCATAAATCCCTAATTGTGCGCGCTTGCTTGGCGCTCTTGAGACGTGGCTCCTTCCCTGTGACCTCCATGATCCAGATGGGGGCCGCCACGCTATGAATATTCGGCTGGGCGATCATTCGAGATCCTTGGCCCAGTTGTAAGGACAGACCGGCGCAAATGAAAAACGGCAGCGGCACACGTCGAGTGGTCGTCACAGGGCTCGGCGTGGTCACGCCGATCGGCCTCAATGTGGGCGACTTCTGGGAAAGCCTGAAGCAGGGCAAATCCGGCGTCTCGGAGCTCGGCGGCTTTCCCCTCGACGATCTCAAGATTCTGATCGCGGCTCAGATCAAGGATTTTGATCCGAAGGTTCAGCTCAAGAACTACAAGCGCGATAAGATCATCATGCACGCGGACCGCTATTCGTGGTTCGCCGCTGCGGCCGCCGAGCAGGCCGTCGCGCAGTCGGGCCTCGAGTTTCCGCTCGAGAACCCCTATCGGTCCGCCTGCATCATCGGATCGGGGGCTGGCGGTCTCACGACCTTCGAGAATGCCTATCGCGACCTTTTCATCCATAACAAGCGCGCGACGAATCCGCTGACGCTGCTCCGCATCATCGGCTCGTCCGCATCGGCGCATGTCGGTATCGAGTATGGCGTCAAGGGACCGACCTTCGCCACCTGCTCGGCCTGCTCGACGGCGTCGCACGCCATCGGCATCGCGCGCGACTACATCCAGAACGATCTCGCCGACGTGGCCATCGCCGGGGCGTCCGAGAGCGTCATCAACTACGGCACGATGAAGGCCTGGCAGGCGCTCCATGTGCTCTCGCCGCAGGGCTGCTATCCCTTCTCAAAGCGGCGCAACGGCACCGTGCTCGGCGAGGGTGCCGGCATTCTGGTGCTCGAAGAGCTCGAGCACGCCAAGCGGCGCGGAGCCACCATCCTGGCCGAGCTCGTCGGCTATGGCATGGCGTCCGACAGCCAGGACATGGTGAAGCCGACCGTCGAGGGCCCGGCCTATGCCATGCAGATGGCGCTCGACGACGCGGGCATCGAAGCCTCCGCCATCGACTATCTCAACGCCCACGGGACGGCGACCAAGGACAACGACATCAACGAGACCAAGGCCATCAAGGAGGTGTTCAAGAACGCCGCCTCCAAGCTCGCCATCTCGTCCACCAAGTCGATGACGGGCCATCCCCTCGGCGCTGGCGGCGGCATCGAGGCCGTCGCCTGCATCAAGGCCATGCAGGAGAGCTGGGCGCCGCCGACGATCGGTCTCGACGAACCCGATCCCGAATGCGATCTCGACTATCTGCCCAACGTGGGCCGCAGCATGAAGATCGGCTATGCGATGTCGAACTCGTTCGCTTTCGGCGGCCTCAACGCCGTCATCGTCTTCGGACCGCCTCCCGCCTAACGCGAGCCTCCCACGAAGCCAGAGATCAGCGACCGGAACGGCCCCAGGCTGCTCCGGTCGTTTGTTATGTACGTGGAGATGAGGGAGCGTGTCGTTCGCCCAGCTTTTTGCCGTCCTAGGCAATGCATCCCGCGTGGATTTACTCTCCTCGCGAGTTCCCATTCATGGCCCTTAGCCGAGCCCGTGCCGTCAATGTAATGTAGCGCCGGGGGTGTGCGGCCAACCGACGAGGCCAAGCCATGCTGCGCCGAACGCTAGCCTCCGCCAAATACGTCATTGTCGTTGTCGTTCTCAGCATCTACGCAGGCTCGGTGGCTCTCATTCTCTACGAGGCGGCCGTCGTCGCATCGGTGATCGTGGCAACGGTCATGGACGGGTCCGTCTCACCCGAGGGCGGGCGGCTTCTCGCCGTCGGATTGCTGGCTGCCGTCGACGTGTTCTTGATCGCCATCGTGGGCTACATCATCGGGGCGGGCCTGTTCGTCCTGTTCGTCGACGCTTCCCTTCCGCTGCCCAGCTGGCTCGTCATCCGTAATCTCGAGGATCTGAAGACCAATCTGGTCAGCGTCATCGTGGCGGTTCTCGCCGTCCTCTTCGCGAAGGAGGCCGTCGCGCGCACCGGCGAACTCGATCTTCTCGGATTGGGAATAGCGGTCGCTCTGATGATCGGGGCTTTGACCTTTTTTCTCGTCATCACCGCATGGATGCATCGCGTGCCGGCCAAAAAGAACGACGTCGAATAAAGTGCTCGACGCGATCGCTTCTGCGAGGGAGCGCTGGCCGCGGTTAACTACATTTCCTCGAGCCTGCGACATTTCATTCCGGGCAAAAAGAAATGCGCATATAGTCCGCCCACGGGGGACGCCTAGTGATGAGAAACCTATCGCTAAGGAGTCCGGTTCATGAAATTTTTTATGACGTCCGCCATTGCGATGGCAGCAATCGGAGCCATGACGGTTTCCGCGATTGCCGACGATAGGCCCGCGCCCAAGGGGCCAGCCAAGACCATGGGCGATCAGGGGAAGCTTCCTGCTAGCGAGACGATGCGCAACGCCGTGCCCGATATGACAGGGCCGAGCACCGGCAGTTCCGCAACCGGCGAAAACACCGGGCCCAGCGGCTCGGCCTCACCGAAAGGCCCGGCTCATAGAATGGGCGATGAGGCCGGCAAGCTCCCGGCAACAGGCACCGTGAGCGGTGCCGTTCCCGAAATGCGAGGGGCGGCTCCCGAAGGGAAGTAGCACACGTAGCGGACGCCTTCATTCGCTGCCGTTCGGCTGAAGTCTGACAACAAGAGACGAGGTCCCTAAGAAATATTCTCGGGGGCTAGAAGATGACCGTCGAGCGATCCTCCCGATCGCACGCGCATGATCGTTGTGTATCGTTGTGTTGTGAGAGGTCTGCAAATGGTCGACAAATCCGTTATCCATTCGAGCCCGCACCTGACAACGACGAGCTGGTGGGGAGCCCTCCTGCTCGGTCTGGTTTTCATCGCGGCAGGTCTTTTCATCCTGGGCGATGTCGCGCTGGCCACGGTGATCAGCGCCGTCATCATCGGTTTCGCTTTGCTCGTCGCGGGCGTCTCGGAAGTCATTCATGCTTTTTCAGCGCCGCATTGGCGCGGCTTCGCATTGAGGCTGCTGATTGGCGTGCTCTACGGACTATGCGGCGTGGCCCTTATTGCTGATCCGTTGGCCGCGTCGCTCGTGCTCACGCTCGTATTTGCGCTGGCACTCATCGTTTCCGGCGTGATGCGCATCTTTCAGTCCTTCCAATACTGGCGGTGGGCGGGATCGCTGCTCCTCCTTTCGGGCCTTGTCGGTACTCTTGCCGGATTTGTGATCCTTGCGAAGTGGCCGGTCAGCGGGCTGTGGGTGTTGGGCACGCTGGTCGGCATCGATCTGCTCCTGCACGGCGTGTGGTGGATTGCGCTCGGGCTTCAGCTCCGGAGGGAGCCCCGCACGGCCGAGCCTTAGGATTGAGGTCCGGCCCAGCATGGGAAGCGGGTGAGATAGCGATCCGGAGGCACTGATGCCCAACGTGCGCTCGAAAGGCCGGAGAGCTCCGCTTCTCATCGATCTCGCGCTCCAAGGTGGCGGGGCACACGGTGCCTTCACCTGGGGTGTGCTGGACAGGCTGCTCGAGGATGACGCGCTCAAAATAGACGCAATCTCGGGCACCTCCGCGGGAGCGATGAACGCGACGGTGCTTGTCGACGGATTTATGGAGGGCGGCCCCGACGGCGCGCGCGCGGCGCTCGAAAGGTTCTGGCGCCGGGTATCGGAGGCGGCGCGCTTCAGCCCTTTTCAGCGCGGCCCTCTCGACATCCTTCTCGGCCGCTGGACCCTCGACAGCTCGCCGGCCTTCGTCGCGATGGATCTCGCGGCGCGGCTGATCTCTCCCTACGATTTGAATCCAGGCGGCTTCAACCCGCTCAGCGACGTTCTCGCGGAATGTATCGACTTTGATCGCATCACCAAGGCAACGATCAAGCTCTTCGTGAACACGACAAATGTCCGGACGGGCCGCGGCCGTATCTTCAGAAACGCCGAGATCGAGCCGGATGTGCTTCTCGCCTCCGCGTGCCTGCCGCAGCTTTTCCAGGCGATCGAGATCGACGGTGAAGCGTATTGGGATGGCGGCTATTCGGGCAACCCGAGCATCATGCCGCTGGTGCTCGAAAGCGATGCGCGCGACACGATCCTGGTGCCGATCAACCCCGTTGAACGCCCAGGAACGCCACGCTCGGCCCGCGAGATCCTCGACAGGATCAATGAGGTTGCCTTCAACGCGGTGACCCTCAAAGAGCTCAAGATGATCGCGCTGCTGCGCCAGGTTGCGGATCCAGGGAAAAGCGAGGGGGCGCTGTGGGCAGAGATGCGCGTGCATACCGTGCGCAATCCGACGATGCTCAAGCTCGGCTATTCGTCGAAGCTCAATGCGGAGTGGCCGTTCCTGCGAATGCTTCGAGACGAGGGTCGGAAATCGGCGGACGAGTTCTTGCGGATGCACCGGAGGGATCTCGGGCGGACGTCGTCCGTAAACCTCGAGACGCTTCTTGAGCAGGTCTAGTGTGATGATCGAATCGGGACACTAGCGATGGGGCTGGTCGGCATTATCGTTGCGCTCGCGTTGCTGATCTGGCTTGCCTACCGGGGCTGGAGCATCCTGCTGCTGGCGCCGGCCGCTGCACTCCTTGCCTCCGCGTTTGCACGCGAGCCGCTGCTTGCTCATTGGACGCAGACGTTCATGGGCAATGCCTCGAAATTCCTGGCGCAGTTTTTTCCGTTGTTCCTGCTTGGAGCGCTGTTCGGCAAGCTCATGGACGACAGCGGGTCCGTGAAAGCCATTGCGCAGACCATGACGGAGACGCTCGGCCCGAACCGGGCGATTCTCGCGGTCATCCTCGCTGGTGCTGCGGTGACCTATGGCGGCGTCAGTCTGTTCGTCGCCTTCTTCGTGCTGGCTCCGATGGCTCTCGAGCTGTTTCGGGCGGCAGACATTCCGCGGCGGCTGATACCGGCCGCCATTGCGCTCGGCACCTCGACCTTCACTATGTCCGCGCTGCCGGGAACGCCTGCCATTCAGAACGCTATTCCCATGCCGTTCTTCGGCACGACGCCCTTTGCGGCGCCGGGCCTGGGTATCGTCGCCTCGGCGATCATGCTCGGCTTCGGACTGTGGTGGCTCGGGAGAGAGGAGAGGAAAGCCCGGCATTTTGGAGAAGGGTTCGGCGTCCTCGACGGCGAGGACCTGAGTGCGGTTGCGGACGATCAGTTCATTCGTGAGCGCGCAACCCTCGCACGGGAGTTTGATCCCGCGGAAATGCATCACGGTCAGCAAGCCGAGACGTTGCCGCCGATTTGGATTGCTGCACTTCCTCTCATCGTCGTCGTTCTGGTGAACCTCGTCATGGCCTTGATCGTTCTTCCTGCGCTCGATTTCGATTTCCTGGAAGAAGAGCAGTGGGGCGGCACGTCCATCCGGGCGGTCGGAGGCGTGTGGTCGGTGGCTGTGGCGCTCGCCACGGCAACGCTCGTGCTCGTCATTCTAAACCGCGGCCGGCTGTTGAATTTACGCGCGAGTATGGATGCCGGCGCCAATGCGTCCGTGCTGCCGGCTCTCAGTGTTGCGAGCCTGGTCGGGTTCGGTGCCGTCGTGGCAGCGCTTCCGGCGTTCGCTGTCGTGCGTGATTGGGTTCTCTCGATCGGCGGCGGCGTGCTGGTCTCCCTCACGGTCGCGACCAACGTTCTTGCCGCGCTCACCGGATCGGCGTCCGGGGGGCTTACGATCGCGCTCGATGCCCTTGGCGAGACTTACATGGGCCTCGCCGCTGCGCAGGGTATTCATCCAGACTTGCTCCACCGCGTCGCTGTGATCGGGGCCGGCACGCTCGACAGCCTGCCCCACAACGGCGCGGTCGTATCGCTGCTTGCCGTATGCGGTTCCACGCATCGCGAGAGCTACCGCGACATCGTGGTGGTCTGCATCTTCGGAGCGATGATTGCGCTGGTTGCGGTCATCATCCTTGGCACTCTGTTCGGATCATTCTGAGGTCATCGAGGTATTTCTGAGCGCGGTCACAAGGCTCAGCGAGGATCGCGCTCCCGAAGCATAGTTTGAAAGGCTCATTCATCGAGGAGCACTTGCGATGAGCTGGCCGACCACGGGAGCTTGCGAAGCTCGGAGCGACAGACTGCTTGTCTTGATACTGGCGGCAACGCTCGTGGCCTGCAGCGACAACGCGGATGTCGAACCTGTCCAGGCGCGCCCTGTCCGAACCACGACCGTCGAAAAGAGCCCTGCTGTAACGCCGCTCGTACTCACAGGACGCATCGAAGCGGCCGACGAGGCTGCACTGGGCTTCCGTATCGCCGGGCGCATGATCGAGCGTACGGTCGGCACCGGGGATCATGTGGAGCCCGGCCAGGTTCTGGCGCGGCTCGAGCCTCAGAACGAAATGAACGCCCTGCGTTCCGCGCAGGCGAATGTGGCCTCCGCCCGCGCCGCGGTGACGCAAAGCCGCAATCGCTTCGAACGGCAGCAGACGCTGCTCGGCCAGGGCTGGACCACGCGCGCGCAATTCGACGAGGCGGAGAAGGCCCGCGCCACGGCCGAGGCGCAGCTCTCCTCTGCGGAAGCCCAGCTCAAGGCTGCGGAGGATCAAGTCAGCTTCACTGAGCTTGCGGCCGACGCACCCGGCGTTGTGACCGCGACGGGAGCGGAGCCGCACGAGGTCGTGCAAGCGGGGCAAATGATCGTTCGACTCGCGCGCCAGTCCGGCCGGGATGGCGTCTTCGACGTTCCCGCGCAGGTTCTGAGATCCACCCCTGCCGATGCCAAGGTCGAGGTTCGGCTTGCCGACGATCCGAGCGTGAAGGCCATTGGACGGATCAGGACCGTCGCTCCCCAAGCCGATCCCACAACACGAACGTTCGAGGTGAAGGTCGGTTTGACCGATCCGCCGGAGGCGATGCGGCTCGGCGCGGCGGTGAACGGCCGTGTCGAACTCGACACGCTGGCGGCGATGGAAATACCGGCGAGCGCGCTCACCAAGGCGAACCGCCAGCCGGCCGTCTGGATCGTGAATCCCACTGATTTGAGCGTATCGCTGCGCAATGTCGTTGTGGCGCGCTTTGATCCGGCAAGCGTCCTGATCTCCGAAGGTCTCGATGCCGGTGATGTCATCGTGACGGCGGGCGTGCAAGCGCTCCATCCCGGACAGAAGATAAGACTTCTCGGAGCGGAGCCCTGATGCGCTTCAACCTTTCTCAATGGGCGCTCCGCAATCGCTCCCTCGTCATCTATTTCATGATCATTGCGGTGATTGCCGGCCTCGTCTCCTACAAGCGGCTCGGGCGTGCCGAGGATCCGACCTTCGTCATCAAGACGATGGTGGTGCAGGCGGCGTGGCCGGGCGCGACGATCGAGGATACGCTCAATCAGGTGACGGAGCGGCTCGAGCGGACGCTGCAGGAGACGGAGAAGCTCGACTTTCTCCGGAGCTACACCAAAGCCGGCGTTGCCACGATCTTCGTCAATCTGCGAGGCGACACGACGGCGCGCGAGGTGCGCGACATATGGGATGAAGTTCGCCGTAACGTTGGCGACATGCGTCACACGCTTCCCATGGGCATCGTCGGCCCCGCATTCAACGACACCTTCGGCGATACGTACGGCATCATCTACGGCTTTACCGCGGACGGGTTCGGTCACCGCGAGCTGCGCGATTATGTGGAGGACGTACGCTCCACGCTGCTGCAGGTGCCGGATGTGTCGGAGATCGAGATCCTGGGTGCGCAGGACGAGAAGATCTTTGTCGAGTTCTCGATGCAGGAGCTGGCCGCGCTCGGCGTCGACAGATCGGCGCTGATCGGCGCGCTTCAATCTCAGAACATCGTACGGCCCGTCGGCACCATAGAGACCGGAGACGAAACACTCTCGCTTCGCGTGTCCGGTGCGTTCGCCTCCGAGCAAGACGTTCTCGACGTCAATTTCGCGGTCGGGAACCGCACGCTGCGGCTCAGCGACATCGCTCACGTGAGGCGCGGTTTTTCCGATCCGCCTCAGCCGCTGTTTCGCGTCAACGGCAAGCCCGCGATCGGGCTCGCCATCGCCATGCGCGACGGCGGCGACATCCTCGCTCTTGGCCGCAATATCAAGCAGGCGATGGACAAGCTGAAGGCCGACCTGCCCATCGGCATCGAGCCGCGGCTCGTCGCGGATCAGGCGGTGACCGTCGAAAGCGCCATCTCGGAGTTCATGACCTCGCTCTGGCAGGCTGTGGCGATCATTCTGGCCGTGAGCTTCATCAGCCTCGGCGTGCGCGCCGGTCTCATCATTGCGCTTTCCATTCCCTTGACGCTGACCATCGTGTTCGCGGTCATGGACCTGACCGGCATCGACATGCAGCGCATCTCGCTCGGCGCGCTCATCATCGCTTTGGCGCTTCTCGTCGACGATGCCATGACGATGACGGATGCGACCCTGACGCGCCTCGCCCAGGGAGACAGCAAGGAGGACGCCTCTACATTTGCATTCCGCACCTATGCGTTTCCGATGCTGGCCGGCACGCTCGTCACCATTGCCGGCTTCGTTCCGGTCGGCTTTGCGGCAAGCTCGGCTGGCGAGTACACCTTCTCTCTGTTCGCCGTCGTCGGCATCGCGCTCGTCGTATCGTGGTTCGTCGCCGTGATCTTCGCGCCGCTTCTCTGCGCCATGATCCTGAAGCCGCCCGAGCCGTCAGCAACCCATGCGCCAAGCAGGATCCTCGAGGCCTATCGTGGGTTTCTCTCTCGCGCCGTCAAGGCAAAGGGCCTGACGATTGCCGCAACTCTCGGCGTGTTCGCTGCATCGCTGTTGGCGCTGCCTCTCATCCCCAACCAGTTCTTTCCTTCGTCGGACCGCCCGGAGCTGCTCGTCGATCTGAGGCTGCCTCAGAACGCATCGATCTTCGCGACCGAGGAGATCGCGAGGAAGCTGGACCAACGCCTGAGCGGCAACGAGGACGTCGCGCGCTGGAGCACATATGTCGGCCGGGGCGCCATCCGTTTCTATCTGCCGCTCGATGTCCAGCTTCCCAACGCCTTCTTTGCGCAGGCCGTCGTCGTCGCCAAGGATCTCCCGGCGCGGAAACGGCTGTTCAAGACGCTTGAAAAAACGTTAGCCGAGGACTTCCCCAATCTGGTCGGGCGTATCTCTCCGCTTGAGCTCGGGCCGCCGGTCGGGTGGCCCGTGCAATACCGCGTGAGCGGACCGGACATCGCGGTCGTGAGGGACCTCGCCTTGAGGCTTGCCCACGTTATCGCAGGAAACCGGCAAATCGAGCATGTCAACTTCGACTGGATCGAGCCCACGCGGGAAGTTCGCATCGTGGTCAACCAGGACGAGGCACGCCAGCTCGGCTTGAGCTCCGAAGCGCTGGCCGGAGTGCTGAATACCGTGGTCTCTGGGAGCATGCTGACCCAGGTTCGCGACGACATCTATCTCATCGACGTCATAGCCCGCGCCACTGACGAGCAGCGCATCTCGCTCGCGACGCTGCGCAACATCCAGGTGCCGCTTGCGAGCGGGCGAACGGTTCCACTGAGCCAGTTTGCCTCTTTCGAATATGCGCAAGACCAGCCCGTCATTTGGCGGCGCGACCGCGTACCCACGCTGACCGTGCAGGCGAATGTTGCGGCCGACACCCTGCCGGCAACGGTCGTCCACGCCCTTGGCCCCGAGATCGAGGCGCTGCGAAAGGAGCTGCCGGCGTCTTATGACATCGTCGAAGGCGGCACGGTGGAGGAGAGCCGGAAGTCGCAAGCCTCCGTGGTGGCCGTCGTGCCGTTTATGCTGCTCATCATGCTGACTGTCCTGATGGTCGAGCTGAGGAGCTTTCAGCGCCTCGGCCTCGTGCTCAGCGTCGGCCCGCTGGGCCTGATCGGCGTCGTCGGCGCTCTGCTCGTCTCTGGGCGGCCGCTCGGCTTCGTTGCCATTCTCGGCATCCTTGCGCTGCTCGGCATCATCACCAAGAACGCCGTCATCCTGATCGGGCAGATCGAGGCAGAGCGGGCTCAGGGCAAGGATGTCGCGACCGCCGTCATCGACGCGAGCTCGACCCGCTTCCGTCCCATCATGCTGACAGCGATTTCGACTGTGCTCGGCATGATCCCGATAGCTCCGACCGTTTTCTGGGGTCCGATGGCGTTCTCGATCATGGGCGGACTTCTCGTCGCCACGCTGCTGACGCTCGTGTTCCTTCCCGCGCTTTATGTTGCGTGGTTTACGTGGAGGGGTGCGGACGCGAGGGAGCAGGCGAGGTGAGGGCGAGTGGAACGATCGAGCTATGTTTCCGGCGTCGATTGGATAGACTGGCATCGCGCGCGGGGCTTGCGCGCAAGCGGTGCAGAGTGAAGTAATCCGGGTAACGTCAGAGCAGAAAACGCCTCATTGTAGGTAAGAGCTTCTGCGAATAAGCGTAAGCATGTGCATGGTTGCACGCTTTTGAGTTAATCAGGAAAACTCTTGCGAATTCAATCTCATAGGTTCTGCATTGCACCGATGATGGAGTGGACTGATAGGCGCTGCCGGACCTTCCATCGCCTCATGACGCGGCATGCGCGGCTCTATACCGAGATGGTCACGGCCGAAGCCGTGATCCATGGGGATCGCGCGCGGCTCATCGGTTTCTCCGCCGAAGAGCGGCCGCTGGCGTTGCAGCTCGGGGGCTCCGATCCGGCGAAGCTCGGCGAGGCGGCGGTCATCGGAGAGGCAGCGGGATACGACGAGATCAATCTCAACGTCGGCTGTCCGTCGGGGCGCGTGCAGGAAGGGCGCTTCGGCGCGTGCCTGATGGCCGAGCCGGGGCTGGTCGCGGCGTGCGTCCGCGCCATGCGCGAGAGCGTGCGCATTCCGGTCACCGTCAAATGCCGGATCGGTATCGACGATCAGGATAGCGAGGAGGATCTCTCGCGCTTCATCGGGATCGTCGCGGATGCCGGCTGCACCATCTTCGTCGTGCACGCGCGCAAGGCGCTGCTCGGCGGCCTTTCGCCGAAGGAGAACCGGGAGATCCCGCCGCTCGATTATGAGCGTGTCTATCGCCTCAAGTCAGCACGTCCGGATCTCACCATCGTGCTCAACGGGGGCATCGGGTCGCTTGAAGAATGCGCGGCGCATCTGGCGCACGTGGATGGCGTGATGCTCGGGCGCGCGGCGTATCAGAGGCCGTATCTGCTCGCGAGTGTCGACCAGGAGCTGTTCGGCTCCGATGAGCCGAGGCTTGCGCGCGGCGAGGTGCTGGTGCGGCTCGTGCCTTATGTGCGAAAGCACCTGGCGCGGGGCGGCCGGCTCAATTCCGTCACCCGGCACATCCTCGGGCTCTATCACGGGCAGCCGCGGGCGCGGCTGTTCCGCCGCCACCTGTCCGAGCATGGGGTTGGCGAGGGCCCCGGTCTCGACATCTTGCTCGAGGCGATGGCGATGGCCGAGGGGCGCGAAGCGGCGCTCAGCGCGGCGGCGGAGTAGGGCCTCCCATGGACAGCGGCATGATGGGCCAGCTCATTGCTGACGGCGGGCTGCTGTGGCTCATCCTTGCGCTTCTCGCCGGCGGGCTCGCCACGGGGTTTCTCGCCGGGCTTCTCGGCATCGGCGGCGGCGGGGTGCTCGTGCCGGTGCTCTTCGAGACCTTCACGTTCCTCGACGTGCCGGACAGCATCCGCATGCATCTCGTGCTCGGCACCTCGTTCGCGGTGATCGTTCCGACGGCGATCCGCTCCTATCGCTCGCACCTCGCGCGCGGGGCCGTCGATACGGCCGTGCTCCGCCGGCTCGGACCGTGGGTCATTGCCGGCGTGCTGGCGGGCATCGTGCTCGTGTCGAGCGCCTCGGGTGATGCGCTCAAATGGGTCTGGATCGTTTGCGCCGGTTTTCTCGCGGCGAAGATGGCGTTCGGGCGTGAGGAGTGGCGGCTCGCGGATGATGTGCCCATGAACGCGTGGGTCATGCTCGCGGCATTTGGCATCGGCATGGTCTCGACGCTGATGAGCATCGGCGGCGGCATGTTCCTGGTGACGCTGTTCACCCTCTGCGGCTGGCCCATTCTGAAGGCCGTCGCGACGTCGAGCGGCTTCGGACCGCTGATCGCAATCCCGGGGCTTCTCGGCTACGTATGGGCGGGCTGGGGCAATCCGGAATTGCCGCCCGCCTCGCTCGGCTTCGTGAGCTTGCTCGGCGCGGCGATCATCATCCCGGCCAGCGTGCTGACGGCCCCGCTCGGCGTGCGCGTCGCGCATGGTATCTCGCGGCGCAAGCTCGAACTGGCGTTCGCGGCGTTCCTCACGGCCGTGGCGACGAGGCTGCTCGTCTCGATGATCTGAACCGGAGCTCAGATCTTCTGATTGTACGCGCCGACCTCGGGGAACTTGGCGAGACGGGCCTCGATGTCGCGGAAGATGGCGATCTTGTTCTCTTCGGACACCGGGCTTTCGACCACGATCACCAGCTCCGGCTTGTTGGAGGAGGCGCGCACGAGGCCCCACGTGCCGTCCTCGAGCGTCACGCGCACGCCGTTGACGGTGACGAGATCGCGGATCTTCTGGCCGGCGACTGTGCCGCCGTTCTTCGCCAGCGCCTCATAGTCGGCCACGACCTTTTCCACGACGCCATACTTCTTCTCATCGTCACAGTGGGGCGACATGGTGGGCGACTGATAGGTCTTAGGCAACTCGCGGCGCAGGTCGGCGATGGTCTTGCCCTCGGCGCGGTCGAGCATGTCGCAAACGGCGAGCGCCGCGACGAGCCCGTCGTCGTAGCCGCGCCCGAGCGGTGGCTGGAAGAAGAAGTGCCCGCTCTTCTCGAAGCCGACCAGCGCCTTTTGTTCGAAAGTGTAGCGCTTCATGTAGGAATGGCCGGTCTTCCAGTAGAGCGTCTTGGCGCCGGCGGCCTTGAGCACGGGATCGGTCATGAAGAGGCCGGTCGATTTCACGTCGGCGACGAACACCGGGTTCTTGTGAATGGCCGCGATGTCACGCGCCAGCATCACGCCCACGGTGTCGGCGAAGATCTCCTGACCCTCGTTGTCGACGACGCCGCAGCGGTCGCCGTCGCCATCGAAGCCGAAGCCCACGTCGGCGTTGTTGGCCATCACCGCCTCGGCGATGGCATGGAGCATCTTCATGTCTTCGGGGTTCGGATTGTAGCGCGGGAAGGTGTGATCCAAGTCCGCATCGAGCGGCACCACCTCGCAGCCGATGGCTTCCAGTACGCGGGGCGCGAACGCGCCCGCCGTACCGTTGCCGCAGGCGGCGACGACCTTGAGCTTGCGCTTTAGCTTCGGGCGGTCGGTCAGCGCCTTGATATAGCGCTCGGCGAGATCGGGAACGAAGATATAGCTACCGCCGGACCTCGGCTTGAACGCGCCGCCGAGCACGATCTCCTTCAAGCGGCCCATTTCATCTGGGCCGAAGGTGAGGGGACGCGCGAGCCCCATCTTGATGCCGGTCCAGCCGTTGTCGTTGTGCGAAGCGGTGACCATCGCCACACCTTCCACGTCGAGCTCGAACTGCGCGAAGTAGGCCATGGGCGAGAGCGCGAGGCCGATGTCGTGCACCTCGAAGCCGCCGGCGAGAAGCCCGGTGATCAGCGCCTGCTTCACGGCGCCGGAGTACCAGCGGAAGTCATGGCCGACGACGATGCGGCGCGGCACGCCGCGCTCGTCGAACAGCTCCGCCATGCCGAGGCCGACGGCGGTGAGGCCCATCAGGTTGATCTCGTCGGGGAACAGCCAGCGTGCGTCGTACTCGCGAAAGCCGGTCGGCTTCACGAGTGGCAGGCGCTCGAAGTCGGCGGTGTTGGGGACGAGATCGGCACGGGGTTTGGGGAACATCGAGAAGCCTTGCGTGGAGACGTTGATGGGAGGAGAGCCCGAAAGGCCGGACTGGGTGATGAGGGCGGAATGCGGCGAAACTGGTGCAAGCGGAGACGGATGCCGAGCCAGCCACGCCTTGAGCCGGAGCAGGGAGGGTAGCGCAACAACGCGCGCCGTGGCCAATCGTTCAATGGGCCCGCCTGGCTCACTCGACGAGGGTGAGCCGTCCGGCGCTGATATCGACACGGGCGAGCCTTGATAGGAAGCTCATGCCGAGCAGCGTCCTTTCGAGGCGGCCCCGCTCGCACACGGCGGCGCGGACGTTGCGGATCATGATCCGCCCGATGCTCACGCGATCGAGAACGACCGGAGCGACGGCTGCGGTGCCGTTGGCCGTGCTCGCTTGCGCCGTGAAGTCGGACGGCTTGAGGCGAAGCCCGGCCCGCTCGGCATCCTCGTATGTCAATGCAACCATGGAGGCTCCGGTATCGACCATGACGTCGAACGAGCGCCCGTTAATCTCGGCGCTGGCGTAATAGTGGCCGTCGGCGCCGGCCGCGAGTTCTTCGATGCGGCCTTTCGCAGGGGACGTGGGAGCTGTCGTCTCAGCAATGTCGGGAGCGGCGGTGCGCTCGATGCCCAAAACGTGGCCGATCGCGCTATGCAGCGCTTCGTAATAGACGACGCAGGCAATGAGGATAGCGGCCGCGGCGCCCCAGCTCACCAGCTCACCGAGCAGCGATCGCGTACCGGACGAAAGGCTCATGGCGCGAAACGCTCCCGGTGAAAGGCCATCCCTTTGGCGGAGGCTCGTTGCACGCGGCGGCCGTCAGCCCCGAAGGGTCAGGAAATCGCCGGAAAACTCATAGGATCGCAGACGTTTTAAGAAACTCATACCGAGCAGGTTCTCGCCGAGCGCGCCGGGCTGCGCGACGAGGGCCTCGACATCGCGAACCTCGAGCGGTCCGACGGAGACCGACTTGAGGCGGACGGGGGCGGCGTAGGTGGTTCCGTTCGCGGTCGAGACCGGCGTCGTAAAGGAGAGGGCGCTGGTGTCGATGCCGATGCGAGCGGCGTCGGCGGGTTTCAGCACGACAGTCGAGGCGCCAGTGTCGACGAGAAGCGCGAGGCTCACCCCGTTCGCGGCACCGCGGGCAACGAAGTGCCCATTGTCCTGGCGCCGCAGCCGCACGGCCTGCTCACCGGTTGGCGCCGTATCGACAAGGATCGTATGCCCGGGCGGAAGCACTTCGCCGGCGACGCGGTAGACGACGGTTCGGAGCTCCTCGCGATACGTGTAGGCGACGATCGCCGCCAGACCGATGCCGAGCCACACCGCAGCGTGGCGGACGGCGTCGCGCCTGCGGCCGTGATAGTCGCCGCCGAGGGTGGCGAGATAGAGGAGACCGAGCGCCAGCAGGCCGGCGATATAGCCGATATTGTCGGCGAGCAGGCCGGACATCTCCCCCGTGTCGCCGCTGAGCGACCAGAAGAGAGCGATCAGTCCGGCGAGAATGGCGAGCAGGACGAAAAGCATGGCTAAGGAGTGTCCGGCGTCGTGGAGCGCGCCGTTGCGGGCGGCCGAGCCTTGAGCGCGTCCATGATGGCACGGCGCTCGGTGTCAGTGAAGGCCGACCAGCGGGCGATTTCGTGGCGCGAGCGCCGGCATCCCGTGCACAGGCCGTCGGCCGGATCAATGACGCAGGTTTTAATGCACGGGGTTTCCATCGCGCGCAATCTACGCGTCGGACTGCGCGTGCTCAAGCATCGCCGGCGCGGCAAACGTGCAGCGGCGCGCAACGGCCGGTCTCTTTTCAGTCAGTCCGCGCTGACATCAGGCGACGCGCGGCGGATGGGGCGCGACGCGCAGGCGCGGCTGGCGCACCGAGGGCGGTGGCGGCGGCTGGCGGTGGCGCTCGGCGCCGAGCGGCTGGAGAGGCGCCACGCTCGTGAGCACGCGCTGGGGAGGCAGGACGACGACGGCCTCGGTGCCCTTGCGCAGCTCCGAAACGAGCTCGAACGTGCCCCCGTGCAGCTCGACCAGGCTCCGCACGATCGGCAGGCCGAGGCCCGTGCCGCCCTCTGCCGTTTCATGGGCGAGTGAGCCCTGGCCGAACGCCTGCATCACCTTCGGGATCTCGTCGGCGGGAATGCCGGGGCCGGTGTCGCGCACCGTGAGGCACTGGCCGCCTTCGGGCGTGGGAGCAACGGTGAGGGTCACGGTGCCGCCTTTGGGCGTGAACTTGAGGGCGTTGGACAGCAGATTGAGGCAGATCTGGCGCATCGCGCGCACATCGATCCAGACCTGGGGAAGATCGGGCTCGACGGAGACTTGAACCTGAAGGCCTTTGCTGTTCGCCCGAAGCGCGAGCAGGCGGCGGCAATCCTGCGCGAGGTCGCCGAGGTGGGCGCGCTCCTCGACGAGCTCATAACGCCCGGCCTCGATGCGCGAGAGGTCGAGGATCTCGTTGATCAGCTCGAGAAGATGGCGGCCACTGTCATAGATGTCGCTCGCGTACTCGCGGTAGGTGGGCACCGTATGCTGCCCGAACATCTCGTCCTTCATCACCTCGGAGAAGCCCATGATGGCGTTCAGCGGGGTCCGGAGCTCGTGGCTCATGGTGGCGAGGAAGCGCGACTTGGCCTTGCTGCCGGCTTCTGCGCGCCGGCGCGCCTCGTCGGAGAGCAGCCGCTCCTCATCGAGCTCGGCGATCAGGATGTCCTTCTGGGCGCGGAACGCCAGCATCTGCAGCGTGGTTTGCTGCAGGCCTTTGGCCAGGAAGATGAAATAGATGTGCACGCCGACCGCCATCGTGGCGAGTGCGTAATAGAAGGGCTCGCCCAGCATGACGAGACGGGCGGAGACGGCGATCGTCATCGGGATGGTGCCGACGTAGAGCAGGCTCATCACCGTCGAGGTGAAGGTCATGCGGACGGCGAGCAGCACGATCAACGATGCGAAGATGAAGACGTGCGAGGAGAAGATCGCCTGATGGGCGGTTTCCTGCTGGGTGCTGAAGCCGACGAGCGCGAAGCCGGCCCATGCGAGGCCGGAAAAGAGTTCCGCCAGAATGAACCGGCGCCGCCAGGGCCTGAAATCTTCATCGGGGCGCGACTGGGCGACGAAGCGGCGGCAGATGTCGAGCAGCAGAACCTTCGAAGCAATGACGAGGCCCAGCCAGAGCGAGCTTTCCGCCCAGGGGGCCCAGAACATGGAGGCGAGCGCGAAAATTGCCGCCAACGCCCAGATGGTGACGGCGGCCGAGAGCTCATTCTGAGCAAAGATCGCCATGAGCTCATATTCGAACTCGGGCTTAATCTCGCTTCGCCGCGTCAGCCGCTCCCGCGCCGCGCGGATGCCATCGTCCGTGCGCTTCCGAGCCTCGTGGCGCTGCCTCAGGTCGGCGAGAATCTTTTTTCTGGTCTCTTTGTCCATACGTCCGCCGCGCGGCGGGTCACGACGGTTGATCCACACCTCCGGTCCTCGGCCTGGCGAGGCCTTGCCGCGCATCTCGGGAGGGTGATAGGTCGTGGGGCCTGCCCGCGGTCATTCTCGGGGCAATTAGCTAACGATGAGTTTATCCCGGCACGCCTGCCCTGGTCCGCCGGGAACGGTCGGCAGGCGGCGGTGGACGGCACGGTAGGCGCCGGGGCGATGCGACAGCCTCGAGAGCGAGAGACGCTGGCCCAGCACCAGCACGGAAAGCCGACATGAAGCTGACCATCATCGGATCGGGTGACGCCTTCGGCTCCGGCGGCCGGTTGCAGACTTCTTTTCATGTCGCTGTGAGCGGGGGCGAGTTTCTGATCGACTGCGGGGCCACCTCGCTCACCGGTGCGTTCCGGCAAGGTCTTGATCCAGATCGGATATCGACCATCTTCGTAACGCATCTGCATGGCGATCACTTCGGCGGACTGACGTGGTGGCTGATCCATGCGGTTCACGTTTCCCGGCGCACGGCGCCTTTGACCATCGTGGGTCCGGCCGGCCTCGAGGCGCGGTTCACGGCGGCCTCGGAAGCCCTCTTTCCGGGCTCGACGACCGCAGAACGGCGCTTCGAGCTGCGGTTTCGGGCCTGGCGCGACTTCGAGCCGCTCGAGGAGGCGGGCGTCACGGCAACGCCGTTCGTCGTCAGCCATCCGTGCGGTGCCACGCCCTATGCGCTGCGTTTCGAGGCGGACGGGAAGACGCTGGCAGTCTCCGGCGATACTGAATGGGTGGAAACGCTCACGGCCGCGGCGAAAGGCGCCGATCTTTTCATCTGCGAATGCTTCGCCTTCGCGCGTGAGGCCCGCTATCATTTGAACTGGCGAACGATCGAAGCCAACCTGCCGCGCCTCTCCGCCAAGCACGTGCTTCTGACGCATCTCGGCCCCGAAGCCCTGGCAAACCGCGACGCGATACGCCACCCACGCGTGAGCCTCGCCGAGGATGGGCTCGTCTACGACCTTTGACCCGTTGGGATAAAATCGGGTGACACGCGCCCTCAACCGTCTTGTGAGCGAAATCCGCCGCTGCCGGCGGTGCGTGGATGCGCCGGACGGTGCGCCGCTGCCCCATGATCCGCGCCCCGTGATCCGCGCCAGCGCCACGGCTCGCCTCGCCATCGTCGGCCAGGCGCCGGGAACGCGCGTGCACGCCTCCGGCCGGCCTTTCACTGATCCTTCCGGCGTGCGGCTGCGCTCCTGGATGGGAGTCAGCGAGGATGAGTTCTACGACGAAGCCCGCGTCGCCATCATCCCGATGGGGTTCTGCTTTCCGGGGCTGACCAGCACGGGCGGCGATCTGCCGCCGCGCCGGGAATGCGCGCCCCTCTGGCGGCCGCGCCTGTTTGCGCTGCTGCCCCAGGTTGAGCTCGTGCTGCTCGTCGGCCTCTATGCGCAACGCTGGCATCTCGGTGGCGCAGCCAAAGCCTCGCTCGGAGAGACGGTCCACGCCTATCGCCACTATCTCGCGACATCGGCAACGCCGCGGTTCTTCCCGCTTCCCCATCCCTCCTGGCGTAACAATGCGTGGCTTAACCGCAATCCCTGGTTCGACGCCGAGCTCGTGCCAGAGCTGCAGCGCGAGGTGAGGGCCATGCTTCGGCCTATCGAACGAAAATAAACAGTTTGCCGCGCTTGACCGCGGTGCGTGACAATTCAATATTAAGAAACCGCGATAATTGAAAATTCCATTTCAACCCGGCGCAATCCCATGCTCGACGATATGGACGTCAAGATCCTCGCCATCCTGCAGGAGGACTGCACGCGTCCCGTGGCGGAAATCGGCAAGGAGGTCGGGCTATCGACGACGCCGTGCTGGCGTCGCATTCAAAAACTCGAAGAGCTCGGCGTCATCAAGCGGCGCGTGGCGGTGCTGGATCCGGTCAAGGTCAACGCCGGCGTCACCGTCTTCATCTCGATCAAGACGGATCAGCATAGCCTGACGTGGCTCGAGCGCTTCCATGAGGCGGTGGCGGAATTTCCCGAGGTGGTCGAGTTCTACCGAATGTCGGGGGACGTGGACTATCTGCTCCGCGTGGTCGTGCCCGACATCGCCGCCTACGACGTGTTCTACAAGAAGCTGATTTCGAACGTCGAGATCGCCAAGGTTTCCTCCGCTTTCGCCATGGAGGAGATCAAGCATACGACGGCGCTGCCGCTCACCTATGCGCGGCCGCCATCTGAAAAGCGCAAGAGCGGGTGAGCGGCGTCACGTGCGCTCAGGCCCAGGGCCGGGAAGGCGCGTGATCAGGCTCGAAGTGTCCCAGCGGCCGCCGCCCTTGGCTTGCACGTCACGATAGAAGCCGTCGACCAGCTCGGCCACGGGGAGTGCCGAGCCGTTGCGGTCAGCCTCGGCGAGGCAGATGCCGAGATCCTTGCGCATCCAGTCGACGGCGAAACCAAAATCGAAGCGCCGCGCGTGCATCGTCTCCCAGCGGTTGTCCATCTGCCAGGATTGGGCGGCTCCCTTCGAGATGGTCTCGACCACGGCGGGAACGTCGAGCCCGGCATTTTCGGCGAAGGCGATGGCCTCGGACAGGCCCTGGACAATGCCGGCGATGGCGATCTGGTTCACCATCTTGGAGAGCTGGCCGGATCCGGCGGGGCCGATCAGCCGCACGGCGCGGGCAAAGCAGCGGATCAGAGATTCCGCCCGCTCGAAGGCCTCTTTATCGCCGCCGCACATGACGGTGAGCTGGCCCGTTTCGGCACCGGCCTGTCCGCCCGAAACGGGGGCGTCGATGAAGGAAAAGCCGCGCGCTTGGGCTTCGGCGTGGAGCGCACGGGCGACCTCGGCCGAAGCCGTCGTGTGATCGACGAAGACGGTGCCCGCCCGCATGGCGGCGAATGCGCCGTCGGGGCCGAGCGTCACTTCCCTCAAGTCGTCATCGTTGCCGACGCAAGCAAAGACGAAATCGGCGCCGGCTGCGGCAGCGGCGGGCGTTGCATGCTGCGTTCCGGCGTTATACGCATCAATCCAAGACGCGGCCTTGGCAGGACTGCGATTGTACACTGCGAGCTCATGGCCGCCCCTCGTCAAAAGGTGACCGGCCATGGGATAACCCATGACGCCCAAGCCAATCCATGCCACTTTGGCCATGCATCCCACCTCCTGTTCCCTACAGCCCGCCGTTGTAGCGAATTACACTCAGACCTCAAACCGCCTCACAGGCGCGAAAGCGCCTCCGGGCACGCAGTAAAATCCCATAGAAGGACACCATGGCCGATAACACGGAGACGCCCGCTTCCGTCACGCTGGATGACATCCGCGGCGCTGCAAAGATCGTCGAAGGGCAGATCGTTCGCACGCCTTTCCACCACAGCTTCATGTTGAGCCAGGACCTCGGCGTCGACATCTGGCTCAAGTGCGAGAACCTGCAACGCACCTCGTCCTACAAGGAGCGCGGCGCGCTGCACAAGCTCCTGTCGCTGACCGAGGAGGAGCGCAAGCGCGGCATCATCGCCATGTCGGCCGGCAACCACGCACAGGGCGTCGCCTATCACGCCGGGCGGCTTGGGATTCCGACTACCATCATCATGCCGGTCGGTACGCCTGCGGTTAAGGCTGAGAACACCAAGCGCTGGGGCGCGCACGTGATCCTCGAAGGGCACTCGCTCGAGGAGGCGGGGCGCTTTGCACGCAAATATGGCGACGAGCGCGGGCTCGTGTTCGTCCACCCCTACAACGATGCCAAGATCGTGGCTGGACAAGGCACGGCCGGAATCGAGATGCTCGAGGACGTGCCCGATCTTGACGTGATCTTCGTGCCGATCGGCGGCGGCGGCCTGCTGGCGGGTGTCGCGGTGGCGGCAAAGGCCATCAAGCCCGATATTACAGTCATCGGCGTGGAGGCGGCGCTTTATCCCTCCATGTACAACTTTGTGAAGGGCACGCAGATGCCGGCGCGCGGCGATACGCTCGCCGAGGGCATCGCCGTCTCGGATCCCGGCGTCATTGCCGGCGAGATCATCAAGCGTCTGGTCGATGACGTCGTTCTGGTCAGTGAGACGGATATCGAGCGCGCGACGTTCGCGCTGCTCATGAAAGAGAAGACGGTGGTCGAGGGCGCCGGCTCGGCCGGTCTCGCCGCCATCATGGCCGATCGCGAGCGCTGGAAGGGCCGCAAGTGCGGCGTCGTGCTGACCGGCGGTAACATCGATCCCCGCCTGCTCGCGAGCGTGCTCACGCGTGAGCTGGCGCGGGAGGGGCGTCTTTCGCGCCTTACCATCGATATTCCGGACCGGCCGGGCGAGCTTTCGCGCGTTGCCGGTGTGGTCGGTGGGGCAGGCGCCAACATCGTCGAGGTGTATCACCAGCGCGTGTTCACCGATCTCCCGGCGCGCGGCACGGAGCTCAACCTCGTCATCGAGACGCGCGACCGCTCGCATCTCGAGGGCGTGCTGGCTCAGCTCGAGGCGAAGGGCTATCGCGTCGTCGTCAAGAGCAGCACGGCCGCAGCTTAACTTGCGGCCGCTCTCACCATTCGTTTGAGAGACGGACTGTCCCGTTCCCGATGCGAGCCTTCCAGCCCGTATCGGGAGCGGTCATGTCGCTTTCCCTTCGTCGGACTTCGCGCGGCGCAGCAGTTCGGGCAGAAGATCGCGGACGCGGACCGGCTCGGCCTCTAGGAAGGGGATCGGCCGCGTCACGGCGATGGCGGCGGTGCCGATGCGGGCTGTCAACGCGCCGTTGAAGACACCCTCGCCGAGGCGTCGCGATAGTCTGCGCAAGAGATCCTGTCCGAGAAACTGACCGATCAAATCGTCCGTCATGGCCACCCCGCCGGTGGCTACGATGTGCACGACGACCATGCGTGCGAGCCGCAGCGCGACGAGGCCGCCGGGCCGGCCGCCGTAGAGTGCGGCGAGCTTGCGCAGAAGACGCAGGTTCTCGACCGCCACATAGAGCATCGCCAGCCATGCCATGGGGCTTAGGGCGGTCACCACCGAGACGCGCTTGGCGGAGCCCAGCACGAGCCGGCGTGCGGCGGTATCGAGCGGGGCCATGACCTCGCGATCCGCCAGCCGGAGCAAGTCGCCCGGATCGCGCACGTCGCGGGCGTGATCGCGGAGCCGCGCGAGATGCCACCACAGCTCACGCCGGCCGCGCAGTGTTTCCGAGAGGGCCGCCACCGTCCGACGTTCCAGGGCGATGTCGTGCGTGCTGAGCGCCGTTTCCGCGTCGCGCCTCAGCCGGGCCAGTTTGCCCAACCGGATGAGCGCCACAGCCTCGCGCCCCACGAGCACGAGCCCTGTGGCGAACGCGATCGCGAGAAGGCTCGTCGCTGTCCATCCGATCCAATCGTTGCGCGCGAGCGCCGTCGAGACGAAGCTCGTGAGGCTTGCCGTCAGCGCCAGTGCGATGAGGGCCGCGATGGCCGACAGGAACAGGCCCCCCACCGTCGCTCGTTTGGCCGAAGCGTGAGCGGATGGCGGCGTGGCGAGGTTGTCGGCAAGGACGCTGTCCTCTTCCGGGGCTGCCTCGGCGACGATCTTGGGGTCGTCAGGCGCGAAGACGCGAGGGCCTCTGGTGCCGGCTGGATCGCTCATGAGAGCCAGTCTCCGATCAGAAAGTCGAGCGCGCGATCGAGGCGGATGTGCGGGGGCGGAGGCACGTCGCCCGCGGTCGTCGCCGGTGCGAGCCTCGGAGGGCGGAAGCGCGGGAATGTCGCGCCAAGGGGCGCCTCTCCCGCCAGGGCGGCAGCCGGATCGGCCGGCAGGTCTCCGGGAAATACGACCACTTCGCGCTTGCCGTCGAAAAGCTCATTTCCCACCCGTTCGCCCGGCAAGGGCACGCCGGCAATGCAGGGAAGCACCGCCGCGCCATCGCGCGCTTCGACTTCGCGCGTCGCGCGCAGGGCGGCGAGCGCCATGGTGCGCGCTTCGGCCCCTGCCGCGCCCGCGCGGGCTGCGGCGCGCTCGGTCAGAAGACGCAGGATCGCTTCCAGGCGATCGTGGCTGGTGTGATGGATGTGATCGGCTTTCGTGGCAGCGAACAGCAGGCGATCGATGCGTCGTGCGCCGGCGAGGCTCGCAAGCCAGCTTGCCGCTCCGGGGCGGAACGCCTCGAGCACGGACGCGAGCGCGCGCTCGAGCTCCAGCGCTGCGGCCGCTCCCCCATTGAGGGCGCCGAGAACGTCAACGAGCACGATCTGCCGATCGAGGCGGCTGAAGTGCTCGCGGAAGAAGGGGCGCACGACATGCTGCACATAGCTATCATAGCGCCGCGCCATCATGGCTGCGAGGCTGCCGCGGCGGGGTGCGGTGCCTGGAGCGGTGTCGAGTGGAAAGAACGTCAGCAGCGGCGAGCCTTCGAGATCGCCCGGCATCAGGAAGCGCCCGGGGCCAAGCGCGGCCACGGCGGAGGTGGCGCGCACGCGCTGCAGATAATCCGTGAAGCGGCGTGCGCCTTCGAGGGCCGCCGTCTCATCCTCCGGTGCGTCTGCATCGAGGCTCGAGGCGAAGGCGAGCCACTCGGCGGCAAGGCCGGTGCGTCCAGGCTCTCGCGCCTGCGCCAGTGCCTCGCGCGACCAATCGGCATAGCTTGCGCCGAGCATCGCGAGATCGAGCAGCCATTCGCCGGGATAATCGACGATGTCGAGATTGAGTCGGCGGATGCCGAGGGCCCGGCGCAGCGGATGGGTCGAGACGAAAGCTAGCGAGACGCGCAGCTCCGAGACGCGCCGCGTGCTCTCGGGCCAGTGTGGCGGATCGGCGGAGAGGGCGTCGAGATGGCGCTCGTAGTCGAATCGCGGGACGTTGTCATCGGGTTGCGGCTCGAGGGTTGCCGCCAGAATCCGCCCTGCCGCGTAGGGCTCGAAGAACGGCAGCCGCCCCCCTTGCGTCAGATTACGGATCAGCGCCGTGATGAAGACAGTCTTTCCGGAGCGCGCCAATCCGGTGACGCCGAGACGCAATGTCGGCGTGAACAGTCCCGCCAGCCGGTGGCCCGCATGGGCAAGGCTATCGGATACCGAGGAAGAGAGATCGCTGACGCGCAAGATCACCTCGCCGAGTGCATCCCCCGCCTGACTGCGGCGCGCCTTACCTCAATCCGAAGGCGCGCGTTCGCAGATGGTTCCGCTCCCGACCCCGCCACGCCGGGAATGCTCCGGCATGACGGGTAAAGGAGAAATCGACACCGATGGCGGGGCCGCGCTGGTACGCGCCGCCAATCGGGTTCAGCTCGCGTTTTCGGCGTTGCCCTCGGGCTCGCCGGTCTCGCCGGTCTCGCCGGCTTCGTCGGTGGCCTCGTCCTCGTCGAACTCGGCGTCGGGATTGAAGGTCTCGATCTCGAGCGCCTCATCCTTGACGACGGTAACGTCCTCGCCGGCTGCCTGGCGCGCGGCCTCTTCCTCGGTGCGGGCAACGTTCAGCATCACGCCGACGATCACCTCGGGGTGGAGACGCACCTTCGTTTCGTGCACGCCGAGCGTCTTGATCGGGCGCTCGAGCACCACCTGGCGGCGGTCGATGGTGAAGCCGCCCTGGGTGATCGCATCGGCGATGTCGCGCGTCGAGACCGAGCCGTAGAGCTGGCCGGTGTCGCCGGCGGAGCGGATAGCGGTGAAGATGTTGCCGCCGAGCCTGGCGGCGATGTCCTCGGCCTCTTTCTTGAGCTCGAGGTTGTTGGCTTCGAGCTGAGCGCGTTGCGTCTCGAAGCGGGCGCGGTTCTCGTCAGTGGCGCGCAGCGCCTTCTTCTGCGGCAGAAGATAGTTGCGCGCATAGCCGTCCTTCACCGTGACGACGTCGCCCATCTGGCCGAGACGGCCGATGCGCTCCAACAGAATGACTTGCATGGGGTGGTTTCTCCTTTTCGGTAGTCAACTTCAAGTTTGCGAAGGGGGCGCGCCGGTTGAGGCCGTGAAGCGCGCCCGAAGGTGCAGAACGCTTTCCGCCAGGCCGAGCATGGCGATGAGGATCGCCGCCCAGAAATTGACGATAAAGAGCGAGCCGTAGAGCGCCCATAGCGCGAACGTGCGCCAGGGCCGGCCGTGTGTCGTATAGTGGATGACGGCGAGGCCGAGCAGAAGGTAGGCGATGAAGAGCGCGCCGGCGAAAGCGGATGCGGCGAGCCCGGGAAGGCCCGAGAGCATGCTCGCGATCAGGGCTGTGCCGAATGCCAGCGAGGTGCCGGCGGGATAGGCCGTTGCGGCGAGATTTGGCCAGGGGCGGCCGAGCTGGCCTGAAGCGAGCGTGACGCGGCCGGCGAGCCATAGATTGAACACCAGGCTCGCCATCCAGGAGATGGCGAACGCCGCGGGCAGCATGCCAAGCGCGATCTCGGACAAGGCCGTGATCTCGGTTTCGCTGAGCTTCACGCCGCCCTCTCCCTGGGGGAGGCCCGCCTCGAGTGCGGTCGTCATGATCTCGGCGAGTGACTTGCGCAGGGTTTCGAGGTCGCCGCCGATGGTTACGAGCATGACGGCGCTCACGAGACCGGCCATGGCCGCGGCCCAGACCACGAGGCGGCCGGGTGGGTACCACTCCATGGGAGCGCCGTCGTCTGCAGCCGGAGCCGTGTCGCTTTCGAGCGCCAGGGGACGGCTCAGCATGGCGAGATAGGTCAGCACCACCATCGGCGCCGCCTGCGTGAGCAGGAAGGCGGCCGCCATGGCGGGGCCGGCAAAGGGGAGGATAAGGGCGCTTCCGGCCGCGCCGGCGATCACCGCCGTGCGCCAGCCCCAGCCCAATCCGGCGAGCGCAATCGGGAGCGGCGTGATGAACATAAGAACAAAGCGGGCGAGGAACGGACCTGTCGCCGCAGAGGCGAACACCACCGCAGCAACCAGCCCCAATCCGATTCCGATAAGGAAAGGCGTTCTCATGCTCTCAGCTGTCCCGCATTCGATGCGGTTAGGGTGAGCAGGCTTTCGCCGCCCATCCAACCTCCAGAAGCTGTCCCGGTGTCGTTACACCCCCGGGCGGCTCCGTTTTCATTTGCCTTGCGGCTATCGGAAAAGCGGCGGACCCCGCTTTTCCGTGATTCTTCAGGGGGCCTCGCCTCCGTGGGCGAGGCCCGAATGCCGGATGCTTATTTCAGCACGTACGGCAGGAGGCCGAGGAAGCGGGCGCGCTTGATGGCGCGGGCCAGCTCTCTCTGCTTCTTCGCCGAAACGGCGGTGATACGCGAGGGGACGATCTTGCCGCGCTCGGAGATGTAGCGGCCGAGCGTACGCACGTCCTTGTAGTCGATCTTCGGCGCCTGATCGCCCGAGAACGGGCAGGTCTTGCGGCGGCGATGGAACGGCCGACGCGCGGCGATCTGTTGAATCTCTGCCATGATCAGCTCTCCGATCCGGTGCCGCCGGCATCCGGTCTGCCCGTACGCGCCGGACGCGGACCGCGTCCTGCATCTCCACCTTCACGCGGCGGACGGCCCCTGAACGTCGAGCCGCCCTCCGAACCGCCGCGGAACCCGCCGCCGCGGAAGCCGCCACGGTCGCCGCCGCGGAAGCCGCCGCGATCGCCACGCTCGTCGCGATCCTGCTTGCGCATCATGACCGACGGCTCGGTCTCGAGCTCCTCGACGCGCAGCGTCATGAAGCGGAGGATATCCGTCGAAAGGCCCATGCGCCGCTCCATCTCAGCGACGGCCGCGGCCGGGGCTTCGATGTTGAGCAGAGAATAGTGTGCCTTGCGGTTCTTCTTGATCTTGTAAGCGAGGCCCTTGAGGCCCCAGTATTCAGTCTTGGTGACTTTGCCGCCACCTTCGGCGATGACGTCGGAATATTCCTTGGTCAGCGCTTCGACCTGCTGTTGCGAAACGTCCTGGCGTGCCAGGAAGACATGCTCGTAAAGGGGCATGTGTGGCCTTTCCCTATCAGGTTGCCGCCAGCTTTTGCCAGCGGATCAGCAGCTTCGGCGCAAAGCCCCTTATGGGCCCTGAAGGCCCAAAGGCACCCAAAGAGCGAAGACACCGGGGAACAAGCGCTTGCAAAAGAACCCGAAACGACGGGCCCAAAGCACCTTGCCGCCAGACTCAAGCGAGCCCGCGGCCCCGTTCAGCCTCCAACCGAAGTGCGTGACAGCGGGACTTATACGGGATTTCACCCGGCGGGCAAGGGGAAAGCGGCTGGGCGGCCATGCTCGTTAAGCAAGGGCAGCGCTAACGCCGCAGCGCCAACCAAGCGTGGAGCGCAACGCCGGCTCCCCAGCCCAGAAAAACCCAATGAACCCAATAGGGCTCCGCCGTATACCAATCGAGAATCGCAAGCCCGGCGACGACCACGGCGAAGATGGACGCGTGGAGGAGAACGCCGGTCTGGCGCAAGCGCTCTGAAATGCCTGCCAACGGAGGCCTCCGCGATAGAAAGCCGCTTTGCAGCGGCGCGAGGTGAAACAGTAGCGCGCCGCGGGGCTTTCGGCCACGGCTCTTGACAATCGCGGAGCCAGCATGTCGAAAGCGCCGGAGCGAGGATGACCGAGCATGCGAAGCCGAGAGCGGCTTCGCGGCGCCGGAACCAAAAAGGAGCAAGCGTGGCACGCGCATTCGTATTTCCCGGCCAGGGGAGCCAGGACGTCGGCATGGGCCGTGCCCTCGCCGAGAGCTTTGCGGCCGCCCGCGAGGTTTTCGATGAGGTGGACGAGGCGCTCGGACAGAAGCTGTCGGCCATTATGTGGGACGGCCCCAAGGAGACGCTTACGCTCACCGAGAACGCCCAGCCGGCGCTGATGGCCGTTTCGATGGCGGTCGTGCGCGTGCTCGAGCGCGAGAAGGGAATCAAGCTCGCCGACACCGTAAAGTTCGTGGCCGGCCATTCGCTCGGCGAATATTCGGCCCTGGCGGCGGCCGGAGCCTTTTCGCTCGCCGATGCGGCGCGCCTCCTGAAGCTGCGCGGCCAGGCCATGCAAGCTGCGGTTCCGGTGGGCGAGGGCGCCATGGTGGCGCTGCTCGGCGTCGGCCGTGATGTCGCGGAGAAGGTGGCGGCGGAGGCGGCTCAGGGCGAGGTCTGCCAAGTCGCCAATGATAATGACCCGACCCAGGTGGTGCTCTCCGGAGCCAAGGCCGCGATCGATCGCGTGGCGGAGATCGGCAAGGCGCATGGCGCGCGCCGTGCCCTTCCGCTGCCCGTGTCGGCACCCTTCCACTGCGCGCTGATGCAGCCGGCGGCCGACGCCATGGCGGAAGCGCTTGCAAACGTTACGATCCAGCCGCCAGCCGTGCCGGTGGTCGCCAACGTGGTGGCCAGCGCGGTGAGCGATCCCGAAGAGATCCGCCGGCTGCTCGTGGCGCAGGTCACGGGCTCCGTACGCTGGCGCGAATGCGTCGGCTATCTCGCCGAGAACGGCGTCACGGAGCTGTTCGAGCTGGGCTCCGGCAAGGTGCTGGCGGGCCTTGCCAAGCGCATCGTGGCTTCGCTCGAGGCGTCGAGCATCGGCACGCCTGATGACGTCGAGGCGGCGCTCTCACGCCTCGCTTGATTCTCCCGAACCCATTCCGTCCGAAAAGGATCTGCAAACATGTTCGATTTGTCTGGCAAGAAGGCCCTGGTCACGGGCGCGACCGGCGGCATCGGAGAGGGGATCGCGCGCGCTTTCCACAAGGCGGGTGCAGAGGTGGCGCTCTCCGGGCGCCAGACCGAGAAGCTCGACGCCCTGGCCAAGGAGCTCGGCGAGCGAGTCCATGTCATCGCGTGCGACCTTGCGGACCGGGCGGCCGTCGGCAAGCTCATCGACGAGACGATCGCCAAGCTCGGCCGCGTCGACATTCTGGTCAACAATGCGGGCCTCACGCGCGACAATCTCTTCATGGTGATGAAGGATGAGCAGTGGGACGACGTCATCGCCGTCAACCTGACGTCCACCTTCATGCTGATGCGAGCCGCGACGCGCCATATGCTGCGCTCCAAGACCGGCTATGGACGCATTATCAACATCTCGTCCGTCTCGGGCGTCATGGGCAATCCTGGGCAGGGCAATTATGCCGCGTCGAAAGCGGGCATGATCGGAATGACCAAGTCGCTCGCGCGTGAGGTGGCCAACCGGGGCATCACGGCGAATTCCATCGCGCCCGGCTTCATCAGCACGGCCATGACGGACGTGCTCACCGACAAGCAGAAGGCGGAGATCGCCCAGCACATTCCGGCTCAGCGCTTCGGCACGCCGGAAGATATTGCGGCCGCAGCGGTTTACCTTGCCAGCGACGAGGCGGGCTATATGACCGGCCAGACGCTGCATGTGAACGGCGGAATGGCTATGGTGTAATAGAGGCTGCTGGCTCCGCCGCTCCCTCCGCCCCGCGGCCGGACGGGGGGCAAAGTGTCACCCCGCCAAGGGGGGTTCACTGTCGGGTCCGGATGCTGGCCAAGCTTCAGGAGATGTGTTAACGAGCCTCGTTTTTTTGCTGCGCAGCTCTCGGAAAAGTCCTAACGATCGACGCTCACGCGCTGTCGTCCGGGCGTGACCTCGATAGCGCCGCCCAGCACCTGGAACGAGACAGGAGTTGACTTCCGGGCGCCCCGGCAATGACGGGATCCGAGAAGACGAAGCATACCAATCAGACACAGAGCAGGGACAGGACGAGGGAAGACGATGAGCGATGTCGCAGAGCGCGTGAAGAAGATCGTAGTTGAGCATCTTGGCGTCGAGGCTGACAAGGTCACCGAAAACGCGAGCTTCATTGACGATCTTGGCGCTGACAGCCTGGATACGGTCGAGCTGGTGATGGCGTTCGAGGAGGAGTTCGGGTGCGAGATCCCGGACGATGCCGCCGAGCACATCCTGACCGTCGGCGATGCCGTGAAGTTCCTGGAGAAGAACGCCACGGCCGCGTGATAGCCGGCGGTCCGGCTCACCCGCATGTCTGGCGCCTTCTGCGCCGGGCACGCTGGTGGCTTTTGCCCGGACCGGCGGCAGCCCGATGGCTCCCGAGTTCTGTGTCTTGCCGAAGCAGGAGCGGCGGGACACATGATCTCCGGGTCCGATGGGCAGAGGCGAGGCCGGAAAAAGCGGAGTGGGGATCCCGTTCCATTCGCTCCGTCAGGCCACGACACAAACCCGCAACGCTTGGAGCAAGGACCGGCGGAGCATTGACGGGCAGCTTTTTCACGGATCGATAGAAGCGATATGAAATCCCTGCGCCGTGTCGTTATCACTGGACTCGGACTTGTGACCCCGGTTGGATGCGGGGTCGAAGCATCCTGGAACAATCTGCTGGCTGGAAAGAGCGGCGCGCGGCGCATCGAGGAATTCGATGTGTCCGACCTCTCTTGTCAGATCGCGAACTTCGTCCCGCGCGGCCCCACGTCTGAAGGCAAATTCAATCCAGATGATTGGATGGAGCCTAAGGAGCAGCGCAAGGTCGACGACTTCATTCTCTATGCCGTGGCTGCGGCCGACCAGGCGCTCGCGGATGCCGGCTGGAAGGCGGATACGCCTGAGAAGCAGGAGGAGACCGGCGTCCTGATCGGATCGGGCATCGGCGGGCTTTCGGGCATCGCCGATACGTCGCTCCTGCTCAAGGAGAAGGGCGCGCGGCGGGTGTCGCCGTTCTTCATCCCCGGGCGCCTGATCAACCTCGCCGGCGGCTATGTATCCATCAAGCACGACCTCAAGGGCCCGAACCACGCCGTCGTCACGGCGTGCGCCACGGGCACGCATGCGATCGGCGACGCGGCACGCATCGTGGCGCTCGGCGATGCGGAGGTGATGGTTGCGGGCGGTACCGAAAGCTCCATCTGCCGCATCGGCATGGCGGGCTTCGTCGCGTGCCGCGCGCTCTCCACTGGCTTCAACGATCGCCCGACCGCGGCCTCGCGTCCTTACGACAAGGATCGCGACGGATTCGTGATGGGTGAGGGTGCCGGCATCGTGGTACTCGAGAGCTACGAGCATGCGAAGGCGCGCGGTGCCAAGATCTACGCCGAGGTGATCGGCTACGGCATGTCCGGCGATGCCTATCACATCACGGCGCCGTCGGAGACCGGTGACGGCGCGTTCCGGTGTATGCGTGCGGCTCTCAAGAGCGCTGGCGCCGCGCCGAGCGATATTGACTACATCAATGCGCATGGCACCTCGACGCCCATGGGTGACGAGATTGAACTCGGGGCTGTCGAGCGGCTGTTCGGCAATACGCAGGCCAAGGTGGTGATGTCGTCGACCAAGTCGTCGATCGGGCATCTGCTGGGTGCGGCGGGGGCCGTCGAGGCTATCTTCTCGGTGCTCGCCATCCGCGACCAGGTGGCGCCGGCGACGCTGAACCTCGAGAACCCGTCCGTCGAGACGGCCATCGACCTTGTGCCGAATACGCCGCGCAAGTGCGAGATCAATACGGTGCTGTCGAACTCGTTTGGCTTCGGCGGCACCAATGCCTCGCTCGTCATGCGCAAGGTGGCTTAGCGTCCGTCACGGCGCGGAGCGTGGGATCGTGATTGGGGGCGAAGCGGCACCGAGCCGGGCTTCGCCTCCACGCCTTTCAAGACAGCAGAGCTGTATTCTCTGCGCCAACGTCTTGGCGACAGGCACGTTCGCCCACATATTGCACACTGTTTTATCGACGTTTTTGGCCCTGCTTCGCAGTGACGCCTCCACTGGCGTGCTATAGATGCCGGCCGAGAGATCTCTCAGGCTGAGGCCCGGGGATCATGAGGCGCGCCGCCGGGGCCGGTCGGGGTTTCGCCACATTCGCTTGATCACGTCGGCGCGGTGGCGATGGCGGCTTGGCTTGTCGCGCGCGGGAGCGCGTGCAAGAGACGACGAACGGGAGCTGGACGACGATGACGAATGTGCGCCGGAATGCGCAGCCGACGCTGTCGCGGCGCGATGGCGTTCGCCCGCGGAGCCCGGCCGAAGCGCTCGAGCCGGGGCGTGCACCGCCGCGGCCCCATGGCGTGCGCCAGCGCCGCGAGTCGCGAGCCATGTCCGCGATCGTCCGTATCGTGAGCGGCGTGCTCACCGTCCTGCTCGTGGTGATGGTCGCAGCCGGCGGGCTGACGCTGCTCGTCGGTCATCTCTATGGCAAGCCCGGGCCGCTCACCATCGCCCAGACCGTCGTCATCCCGAAGGGGACAAGCTCGAACAAGATCGCCGACGAACTCGAGGAAGAGGGCGTCGTCTCGAGCCGCTGGGCGTTCATGATCAACTACCTCGTGCAGAGCCGCATGCACCCCGAGGAGGTCTCGCTCAAGCATGGCGAGTACCTGTTCAAGCCGGGCGTTTCCATCCGCGAGGTGCTCGAGATCCTCTCCGAAGGCAAGTCCGTCCAATATCGGGTGACGATCCCCGAAGGCCTGACCAGCCAGCAGATCGTCGAGCGGCTGAAGGCGGAAGAGCACCTCTCGGGTGACATCACCCAGATTCCGCCGGAGGGTTCGCTCCTGCCCGAGACCTACAGCATCGAGAAAGGCATGCCGCGCCAGGAACTGCTCGAGCGCATGCAGCTCAAGCAGCAGCAGATGCTGGCGCGCGCCTGGGAGCGCCGCCGCAGCGATCTGCCGCTCAAGACGCCGGAGGAAGCGGTGGTGCTGGCGTCCATCATCGAGAAAGAGACGGGACGGGCCGACGAGCGCGAGCGGATCGCAGGCGTATTCGTAAACCGGCTGCGGCGCGGCATGCCGCTCCAGTCGGATCCCACCATCCTTTACGGCGTTCATGGGGGCGGCGTCTCGTGGGGCAAGCCGATCCTGCAATCGGAGAAGGACGCCAGGAACGCGCACAACACCTATCAGATCAAGGGCCTTCCTCCGACGCCGATCTGCAACCCGGGGCGTCCGGCGCTCGAAGCGGCGCTGAGCCCCTCGGATCACGGCGAGCTCTTCTTCGTGGCCGATGGGACGGGCGGGCATGTCTTTTCGGCGACGCTCAGGGAGCACAACGCGGCCGTCGTAAACTGGCGCAAGGTCGAGCGGGAGATGCGCGCCCGGCAGGCGGAGGCTGCGGATAAGACAGCCACCGGTGGCGGCCCTGTGGCGAACCCGGTGACGGAGCTCCCCAATCCGCCTGCCGAGGATAATGGCGCGGGCGCTCAGGCACGGCCCGTGTCAGCGACGGCCGATGCGGGTGCAGCTTCCGTCGAAGCGACGGCGTCCGGCCCGGACGTTCCGTTGCCGGTGAGGAAGCCCAAACGGTAAGCCTCCCCAGGGTCCTTGCGGCCGACGGCTGGGCCGCGTACCCCTTGATGCAGAAAAAATACTTCCCACGGCTCTCCCCTCAGAAGGCTTTCCGATGACGTTGCAAAGCATGACCGGGTTCGCCCGCAGCGATGGCGCTCTCGACGGTACCGCCTGGCATTGGGAGCTGCGCAGCGTCAACGGCCGGGGTCTCGACATCCGCCTACGCCTGCCGCCCGGTTTCGAGGCCCTGGAGCCCAAGGTGCGCGACCGTATCGCAAAGGTGATGGCGCGCGGCAGCGTCAATGCCGCCCTCAGCGTGCAGCGCAGCGCGCGCATGGGCGATGTGCGGCTCAACCAGGTCGCGCTCGACCGCGTGCTCGCCATCGCAAGCCGCCTGAGCGCCGAGACCGGCGCTGAGAAGCCGCGCATCGAGACGCTGCTCGGGCTGAAGGGCGTGCTCGACATCGTTGACGAGGCCAACGACGAGGAGACGCAAACGGCTGAGCAGGCGGCTATGCTCGAAGGGCTCGAGACGGCCCTTGCCGGCCTCGCGGCGGCGCGGCGCGAAGAGGGCGCACGCCTCAAGGAGGTCATCGGGCGCCAGATCGATGAGATCGCGCGGCTCTATGGGATCGTCGAAGCAGCACCCTCGCGCTCCGTCGAGGCGATCCGGACCCGTCTTGCCGAGCAGGTGGCGCGCTTGATGGAGACGGGGCAGACCCTTGATCCCGCGCGTCTCCACCAGGAGGCGGTGCTGCTTGCCACGCGCGCCGATGTCGAGGAGGAGCTGAAGCGGCTCCGGGCGCACGTGGAAGCGGCGCGCGCGTTGCTTGCTGAAGGAGGGGCGATCGGGCGCAAGCTGGATTTCCTCGCACAGGAGTTCAACCGCGAGGCCAACACGCTGACGTCGAAAGCCGTCGATCAGGAGATCGCGCGCACGGGGCTGGCGCTCAAGGTCGTCATCGATCAGCTCCGCGAGCAGGTGCAGAACATCGAGTGAGACCCGTTCCAGGGCCGTCCTCGGTGCGCTACTCGGTCACCGGCTCTACCGTGAACACCATGCCGTTGGCGCCGGTTATGCGGACCCGCGCGCCTTTGGGCGTATCGGCGCCCGAGGCGGGCCAGAGGGTATCGCCGACGCGCACGCGGCCGCGGCCGCCTGAGATCGCATCCTCGACGACGACTACGCGCCCGAGATACTGCGCGCTGCGCTGATTGAGGTCCCGGTCCTCGCTCTCGACGTCCTGCTTGTTGGCGAAACGGCGCACGGCCAGGACGGTTGCCACCGCGACGACCGCGAACAGCACGAGCTGCCAGGGCAGGCTGATCGCGTCGCCCGCAGCGAACATCAGGGTGCCGACGACGATCGCTGAGATTCCGAACCACGCCAAATAGACACCCGGAACCACAGTCTCGAGCGCGATGAGGAATACGCCGAGAATGACCCAGCTCCAGGGGCCAAGGCTGTCGAAGAGATCGATCAAGGCGGTCATGACGGAGCCCGTTTTTGTGATGCGCCGGAAGAGAATTATACCGACGCCGCGTCAAGCAAGACATAATTCCTCCGCCCTGAGGGGAGCGGATGAGTCTGCTTTTATTTGCGGGCTGGCAAATCAGCCCCTCGATGACGGCACGCTGCCCGTGCGGCCGGATTGCGGCGGCGCGGATGAAGGTTGCTCCCGGCGTCCGAAGGCTTCGCTCGTGATCTCCGCAAGCCCCGTGAGAGACCCGATCACCGAGGAGGCTTCGAGCGGCATCATGATGACCTTCTGGTTTGGCGCCTTGGCCAGTTCCTCGAGCGCCTTCACGTAGTTGTTGGCGACGAAGTAGTTGATGGCCTGCACGTTGCCCTTGGCGATGGCCTCGGAGACGAGGGAGGTGGCTTTGGCCTCGGCTTCGGCTTCGCGCTCGCGCGCCTCCGCATCCTTGAAGGCGGCTTCGCGCCGGCCCTCGGCCTCGAGCACCACCGCCTGCTTCTCGCCCTCGGCCTTGAGGATCGCCGCGGCGCGCAGGCCTTCGCTTTCCAGGATCTGTGCCCGCTTCTCGCGCTCGGCCTTCATCTGCCGCGCCATGGCGTCGATGAGATCGCGGGGCGGGGCGATATCCTTGATCTCGATGCGGGTGACTTTGACGCCCCAGGCCTCCGTTGCATGATCGACAACGGACAGCAGCTGCGCGTTGATCTTGTCGCGGTTGGAGAGGAGATCGTCGAGGTCCATCGAACCCATCACCGTGCGGATGTTGGTCATGGTCAGATTGACGATGGCGTTCTCGAGGTTGTCGACCTCGTAGGCGGACTTGGCGGCGTTGAGAACCTGGAAGAAGGCGACGCCGTCGACGCGCACCATGGCGTTGTCGCGCGTGATGACATCCTGGCTCGGGATCTCGATCACCTGCTCCTTGACGTTGACGTGATGGCCCACACGCTCCATCACCGGAACGAGGAAATGCAGGCCCGGCGTGAGCGTGCGCGTGAATCGCCCGAAGTTCTCCACCGTATAGTGGTAACCCTGCGGCACGACCTTGACGGTCGACCACAGAACGGCGGCGGCAAGCACGATCAGGAGCAGGCCGAAAAGCTCGAAGCCGAACATGGATGCGTTTCCTTCCAGAGCGAAAGCCATCCCTCAGAGATCGTCAAACCCGGAGCGCTTCGCATTCTGCAAAATCGCGGAACGCCCGGGTATCGACCAACTCGTCGGTCGGATGAGATTTCAGATCCAGCCCGAAAGCTCGCGGCGCACGACGGCCTCGATGACGTCGAGGCCTTCGTCCGAATCGTTGAGGGCCGGAAGGTAGGCAAATTTCTCGCCGCCGCCCGTCTCGAAAATCTCCCGGTTCTCGCCGTCGAGCTCCTCGAGGGTCTCGAGGCAGTCGGCCGAAAAGCCGGGCGCCACGAGAGCAAGCCGCTTCACGCCTTCCTTCGCGAGCCGCGCCACCGTCTCGTCGGTGTAGGGCTGCAGCCAGGGATCGCTGCCGAAGCGCGACTGGAATGTCGTCAGCCAGCGCTCCTCAGGCCATCCGAGCGTGTCGCGCAGCAGCCGCGACGTTTTCTGGCACTGACAATAGTAGGGGTCGCCCTTGGCGAGATAGGCTTCGGGCATGCCATGGAATGTGGCGATGATGCGCTCGGGCTCGAAATCGAGCGCCGCGAGGCTCTTCTGCATAGAGACGGCGAGCCGGTCGATGTAGACGGGATCGTCGTGGTAGGCGGGCGCAACGCGGACGGCGGGCTGCCAGCGCATCGTCATCAGGGTGCGGAAGGCATGGTCGGCCGCGGTTGCGGTCGTCGGCGCGGCATATTGCGGATAGAGTGGGACGAGAAGGATGCGGTCGCACCCCGCCGCCGCCAGCGCCTTGATGCGGCTATCGGTTGAGGGATTGGCATAGCGCATCGCCCAATCCACCACCACTCGCGGATGGCCGGCGAGGCGCTGTGCCAGCTTCTCGGCCTGTGAGCGCGAGATGGTCTTGATCGGGCTTTCGTTGAGCTCGTTGTTCCAGATCGTCGCGTAATCGCGGCCCTTCGTGCGCGGCCGGGACGTGAGGATCATCAGATTGAGGATCGGCCACCATTTCCATCGCGGCTCCTCGATGACGCGCCGGTCCGAAAGGAACTCCTTGAGATACCGGCGCATGGGCCAATAGTCCGTGGAGTCCGGAGTACCCAGGTTGAGCAGCAGGACGCCGATGCGGCCGTGCTCCACATTGGGATGGTTCTCAGGCCAATGGCTGCGATCGGGGGTGAAAGCGGTATCTGCTTTGGTCAGCATCGTCTCCCTGTCATCCGGAATTCTCGTCCTGCCGATCTGGCTGCGGACCGTCCGCAGACGCATAGGGCATCACACTAGGCTTTTGTTTGATCGTGCTTCTTGTCGAAAAACCGGTCCCCACGTTTTCGAAAGCACTCTCAAGCGTGTGTGTGATCGATGCGTGGTGCCGGACACTCGTGCTCGCATGGCTCGTCATGAGCGGTTGCGGGTTTCCGGAAGCAATCTAGCGCATCTGGCCATCGGCTCAACTGCGCTGTTGATCCGGTGCCCGGGCCCGCGGAGCCTTGTCAGGTTTGTGGACGTCGTCGCTTGCATCCTTGCGCTCGGCTTCGGCGGCTGCGTCCCATATGGCCGAGATTCGCCGGCCGATCGCTTTCGGTCGTTCGGCGAACACCTTTTTACCAAGGGCGTGAGCGGCGCGGCGCAGCCTGGCCTGCCGGTCGGCGATGAGCGCCTCGAGCGCTTGCGCCTCTTTGCGCGAGAGCCCGCCGGCCGGCAGCGCTCTCAGCTCCGCGCGCAACAGGGCGAGATCGTGATCGTCTCCAAGGACCCGTGAGAGCTCGCGAGTGGCCTCGATGTAGGTGGCGAAAAGAGCGGGCCAGGAGTGCGAAAGTAGCGCCAGATGCCGCCATAGCGCCTGCACGCGCTTGCGCCACTCGTGGAACGATTCGTCCTCCCCGTCGACGTAGGCCGCATCGAACCATTCGCGGCCCTTTGCATAATTCTGCACGAAGCCGTGCTCCAGAGTGGCGAAGCTGTCGGGGGTGAGCCGCAGGCGTCTGAAGCGCCGGGCGGCGCGGGCGAGCGCCACATCGGCTTCGGCGCGTGCGTCCGCTGCGCCGTCCGAGACCGAGGCTGGGGACGTATTGGCGAGGATGGCATCCTTGAGGCGGGCAAGCATGCCTGCGGCTTTCGCGTTGTCCTCTGCACTGAGCTTGGCGATGGTCTGCAGCAGGACGTGCGCATCGCGGGCCGGGGCGAGCGATTGGGCGATGGAACGGAGGGCTTCGTTCTCGGAGCGAAACACCTCCTCGCCCAGGCCTTTGCGCCCGAGCCGCAAGAGAGCACGGATCCGTTTCAGGCACTTGCGGGCCTCGTGGATCGTGGTTGCCGGGTCGGAATCGGCCGCCAGTTGCCGGCGCGCTCGCTCGATCTCTGAAACGCCGACGCGCCGAAAGCTCTTGGCGATCGGCTCGCCAATCTTCAGTCGAAAAGCCATGTAGAAATGCCCGCTCGCCAATGGGGTGTGCTACCGGGAGTATATCGGCCCTCGGTGACGCTTTTCTATGTCCACGCTTCGGCCCGGGCGGCTCGCGCGTTTACCTTTCCGGAGCGGTGTGCGAGGCGCTACATTTCATCGGAATTCAAGGTTATTCTCGGCCGAATCCGACCGTCCAGGCAACAGTTCCGATCGTCCATGCTCGCCACACCCGAGAGAGAGCCCGCCGCCAGCCGATGGGCAACGCGCGCGGCTCTGTTCGCCTTCGGTTTGCTCGTCTCGGCCGCCTTGCTGTTCCGGCTGTTCGGGCTGCCGTCGCCCATCGCCTACAATCTTGCCGCCGTATCGATGGGGATCGCGATGGCTTCGATTGCGAGCGCCGCGGTGGCCGCCGTCATCATCTGGCGGACGGGACGCCCCGGTACGGCGCGCGTGCTCTTCGCGACCGGGCTCAGCCTGGCGCTGCTGTCTCTGCCGCTCGTCCTGCTCGTATGGTCACGCGATTTTCCGCCGCTGAACGATGTCACAACCGACGTCGAGCGTCCGCCCCAGCTCATCGCGGCTGCGGAGCTGCGGGGGCCGGGGGATAATCCTGTCGTCTACAGCCGGAGGCTTGCCGAGGAGCAGAGGCGCGCCTATCCCGACATCGTCCCGGTGCGGATTGCGCGCTCGAGCGAGGAGGCGCAGGCGCTCGTCGGAGATGCGGTGAGGCGGCTCAAGATGGAGATCGTCCGCGAAGCGCCACCCGATCCTGAAACCGGCGCACCCGGCGCCATCGAGGCCGTGAGCCGGACGCTCGTGCTGGGCCTTTACGGGGACGTGGCCATTCGTGTCTCGGGAGATGGCGAGCAGGCGCGCATCGACATCCGCTCCGCTTCGCGCTTCGGACGCTTTGACCTCGGCCAGAACGCCGAAGGCGTGCGCGAACTCATCAAGGAGATCGAGGCGCGTGCGGATGCGACCATGCCCACGGCCGAGGATGCACGATCGGGCCGCCGCACTAGGCAAGAGAAAGCGGGCGCTCCGAACTCGGAGCCCCGTCGCAAGTCACGAGCCCGCGCTGAATGAGATGCTCCACGTGGGCCTGCACCGACAGCGCCGCGGCGCCGGATAGCGCGGGGTCGATGGTCGGATAGATCAGCGGCACGATGGACTGGATGGTGCCGGCGCCGTGGCGGATGGCGTCGAGGACCTGCTCCTCGCGCCAGCGGCGATGCAGCAGGTAAGCGCGCACCGTGCGCTGAGCGTTCTCCAGCCGTCCCCCGTGTCCGGGCAAATAGGTGCTTTCGGGGCGCACGAGGAGCCGGGCGAGGGATTCGACATAGTCGGCCATGGCGCCTTCCGGAGGCGCGACGAGCGTCGTGTTCCACGCCATCACATGGTCGCCCGAGAAGATGATGTTGCGTCCGGCGAGCGCGAAGCACAGGTGATCTGGCGCGTGGCCTGGCGTATGGATGGCCTCGAGCCGCCATTCCTTTTCCGCGATGACATCTCCGTGCATGACCGTGACGTCGGGCGTGAACACGTAATCGATAAACTCGGAGCCTTGCGGATTGGTGTCGGGACCGACCGGAGGGAAGGTCTCGCGGCCATAGCCGTAGACGGGGGCGCCGGTCTCGACCTTGAGGGCTTCTGCGCCGTCCACATGGTCGCGGTGTGCGTGCGTGACGATGATCTGGCGGATCGGGCGTCCATGAGCCGCCTTGAGGATCGCTTCGAGGTGGGCGGCGTTTTTTGGCCCCGGATCGATCACGGCGAGTTCGGTCATGCCGAGGAGATACGTATTGGTTCCTTTGAAGGTCAAAGGGCTCGGATTTTCAGCGACGACGCGCACGATGCCGGGGCTGATGGGCGCGGGCTCGCCGTAGGCGAACTGCATCGCAGTCTGGAATTTGAGCTCGTGGGTCATTGGACCTATGCGACGCCGCCTTGGGCGCGAGACTTAAGAGAGCTTCCGGAAAAGCGGGAACCGGTCATGTCGGAATGAGGACACCATGCCGCAATGACTGGCGGAGGCATACAGGCTCACGCGGGCGGAAGGAAGCACGAGCGGGCGGAAACCTAACGCGGCTCTGAAGTTTTGCTTAAGCCGTGCGGATCCAGGCGATTGCATATGTGGCGCAGTCCGGGTGCTGGCAGCTCTAAGTTTTTATTTGAGAAACTGTTTCACGTTCTCGGTGAATGCGTGTCCGCATCCAGGATCTAACGTCCTTCGCGCCACCAGGCCATGGCCATGACGGCCAGCAGTGCCGCGAGGGCCAGGAAGCCTGTGAACATCGGAGTGAGCTTGACACCCTTGGTCACATAAGCCTCGCGATCGCGAAGGCCCATCCAGCCCGATCCCGCGAGGACGCGGGCACCCGACATCATCGAGACGCGCGGCACCGCAACGTCGTCGCTGGCGCTTGCCGGATCGGTGCGCGTCCAGAAGACGCCGCCGCCCGTCTGCTCGACTAGCGGCTTCAGCTTGCGGTCGGTCGCTACCACCTCGCTCATCTCGCGCGGATCCTCGATCCCCGCATGGGCGACGGCGGTCAGCGGACCCGAGGATGCCTGCGTCTCGGCCTTGTAGAGACCGGGAAGCTTCACATCGAGTGTCGCCCGCCAGATACCGGGGCGCTCGCGCTCGAGCGTCACCTCACTGCGCTCGCCGCCCGGCGCCGAGACGGTGACCGGCGCCACGCTATCCTCGAGCGTATGCCGCTCGAGCGTGAGCTTGAGACCACGGGCGGAGGCGAGCAGCCGCTCCTCCTCGAGGTCGGGCTCCTTCATCAGCCAGTGGGAGAGGCGGCGCAGGAGATCCGTATGCGGTCCGCCCCCGTCATAGCCGCGCGCCCATAGCCAGGCGTGGTCCGAGGTGAGGAGGGCCACGCGGCCATTGCCCTTGCGGTCGAGCACGAGCAGCGGCTGGTTCTCCGCTCCCTGCATGACGACGCGGCCACGGTCCGGTCGCACCTCGGCCTGGCGGAACCAATGTCCCCAGGTGGCCGGATGGGCGGGCGCGAGGGTGTTGGCGCCTTGCAGGCCCTGGGTGACTGGATGACGGAAGCCTTCCTCCGTGATGCTGGCGCGGAACGGCTCCACGAGCACGCGCCCCGTTGGTGCGGCGGGAAGGACGGGCGACAGGGGCGTGCGGTAAAGGCTCGTCATGCCGGCATAGTCGTCGCCCGCCGCTACCAGCACGGCCCCGCCGTGACCTTCCACATAGCGGGCGATGTTGTCGTAGTAGGCGAGCTGCAGGATGCCGCGATGCTCGTAACGGTCGAAGATAATGAGATCGAAGTCGCGGATCTTGTCCGAGAACAGCTCCTTGGTCGGGAAAGCGATAAGGGAGAGCTGATTGATCGGCGTGCCGTCCTGCTTCTCAGGCGGGCGCAGAATGGTGAAGTGCACGAGGTCGACGGCCGCGTCGGATTTCAGGAGATTGCGCCAGGTGCGCTCGCCGGCGTGCGGTTCGCCCGAGACGAGCAGCACGCGCAGGTTCTCGCGCACGCCCTCGGCAACGATGACGACGCGGTTGTTGGCGGATGTGAGCTCACCGGGCTCGGTCGCGAGCTCGACCTCGAGGATGTTGGTGCCCGCATGCGGGAATGGCATCGCGATCGACACCGGCTCGTCGACGCTTGCCGTCCGAAGCTCGTCGGGGCGGCCCTCGCGGCGCACGCGGAGCGAGGCGCCGCCACCGCTACCCGCCGACCGGCGGCCGGTCTCGCGCACGGCGATCCTGATATCGCGAGACTGCCCGACGAGGCCATAGCGCGGTGCATCCAGGATCTCGATGCGCCTGTCGAATTCGTCCGGCGTGCCGGTGAGAAGGGCGTGCACGGGGGCGTCGAAGCCGAGCGCGGCGGTGGATGTCGGAACGTCATGCACCTGGCCGTCCGTGATCAGCACCACGCCGGCGATGCGGTCCGGCGGCGTGCTCGTCAGAACGGAGTTGAGTGTCGAGAAAAGGTGCGTGCCCTGGGTGGCGGCGTCTTCGCTCTGCGTGGATGTCGCCCATTTGATTTCGAGATTTGCGATCTTGCCGAGGCGCTGCTCGAGCTCGCGGCGGATGGCGGCTTTCTGCTCGGGACGCTTGTCGAGGGCCTGGCTCGTGCTTTCGTCGACAACCACCACGGCGATGTTGGCCAGGCTTTCGCGCTCCTCCTCGCGCAGCGTCGGGTTCATGAGCGCGGCGATCAGGGCGGCGAGCGCGAGGCCGCGCCAAAGGGCGCCCCGGCTTCTGCGGAAGAGAAGGATGGCGACGAGCACAAGCGCGAGCAGAGCCGCCGCCCAGATGAGCGGAACCGGAACCAGCGGTGTGAACTCGATCGACCAGTTCATGCCTTGCTCTTACTCCTCGCGCGGGTTCACGCCGGCGGCCCGCGCAGCCGTTATTGCCCCAGCCGTTCCAGCAATGCGGGAACGTGCACCTGGTCGGCCTTGTAGTTGCCGGTCAGCGCGTGCATGACGATGTTGATGCCGGTGCGCAGCGCCATCTCTCGCTGGCTTTCGCCGCCCGGAACGACCGGGTAAAGCGGGCGGCCCGAACTGTCGAGCGCCCAGGCGGACGCGAAGTCGTTCGAGGTGATCATGATCGACGTCACGCCGTCGGCGCGCCGCGCCCTGCGGCTCTCGCCGTCTCCTTCGGACGTCGCCTCGACCCAGAGCTGCCCGCCTTCCCAGCGGCCCGGGAACGAGCGCAGCAGGTAGAACGATTTCGTCAGCACGTGATCCTCAGGGACAGGCTCGAGACGGGGTACGTCAAGCGTGCCGATCAGGCGCTTCAGCGCCGCACCGTTGCGGCCTTCGAAGCTCGAAGCCGTCGGCATTCCCGTGCCGGAGTCCCGGGTGTCGAAGATGACCATGCCGCCCTGTTTCATGTAAGCGTCGATCTTGGCCAGCGTCGGCTGCGGCAACGGCTTGGCGCTCGCGAGCACGGGCCAGTAGAGCACCGGATAGAACGCGACCTCGTCGTTGACGATGTCGACCCCGATGGGCTCGCCCGGCTCGACCGCGGTGCGCAAAGCGAGCACGCGCGAGAGGCCTTCGAGGCCGGCCTTGCTCGTGGCATCGGCGCCGGCGTCGCCGGTCAGGACGTAGCCGAGCGTGACGTCGGCGGTGGCGGTCTGTGCTGTCTTGCCGCCCGGCACTGCGGAGAAGTCCGCGGCCGGCTGGCGTGCCTGTGCGGACGCGGGCTCCGGGGCGCCGAGGATGGCGGCCGAGGCGAGCATGCCGGCCAGGAGCGCGCCGGCGGCGGTCGGCGTGCGCGGCCGGCGCCAGGAGGCGAGTGCGCCGAACAAGCCGAGAAGCGCCAGCACGGCCACGATGTCGATGAAGATCAGGCTGAGCGACGTGGCAAGCAGCGCGGGCGCAAGCGGCGTCGAAGGTTGGGTCTCGTAGAGCATACGCTGCGCCCCTGCCAGGCTGGGAAGTGGCGCCAGCGTGCTCTTTGGATCAAGAACGTTCAGCGCATGCGGACTTCCCTGGGCACCATAGTATCCCGGAGGATGCGGACGGCTAGCCTTAACGGAAGCGAGCTTTGCCGCCGGGATGGCTTCCGCGGTGGGCGGCGGCTGGCGCAGGATGCCGAAGCCATCGAGAACCTGCACGGGTGCGAAGACATCTGCGGTGGCGGCCGCCCGGGAGGAGGCGCTCTGGTCGTCCTCGCGATCGGCGGTGCCGGCGGGCGCCTGCGAAGCGCCCTCCGGGGGCGCGAGGCTGCCGAGTGCCGTGATCCGTTGCAGCATCTCCACGAAAAGACCCGACATCGGCAGGTTCGACCAATCCGAGTTGGCGGTAACGTGGAAGAGCACGATCTGCCCCGCGCCGCGCGCCGCGGCCGTGACGAGAGGCGTGCCGTCGGCGAGGCGCGCCCACACCTTCACGGCGGGCGTCAGCCGTGCCGGATCGGCGAGCACCTGCCGGCTGACGGTCACGTCCTGGGGCACGGTGATGCCGGCGAAGACGCTGGTGTCGTCGAAAGGTGCAAGTGGTTGGGGTGCCGACCAGGAGAGTGCGCCGCCAAGCGTGCGACCGCCCATGCGCAGTGCCACCGGGAGCAGGTCGTCGCCGCCGCTTTCGAGGCGTGGGCCCGCAAAGCGCACGAGGATGCCGCCGCGCTCGACCCAGCTTTCCACGCGGTCCTTCATCTCGCCCGAAAGAGTTCCGATGTCGGCGAGCATGAGGACGCTCGCGTTCTGCTCGAAGATCGTGTCGATCCCCTTGGCCAGATTGTGGTCCTTCGGGCGGATGATCTCGGCGAATGGCTGGACGGCCTTCTCGAGATAATAAAGCGGCGCCAGCAGCGGCTGAGCCTGCTCCTGGCTCTCCCCCGAGAGCATGCCGACACGCTGCCATTGGGACCGTCCGTCGAGCAGGCTCACAGCGCCAGCGGAATGCTCGCCGGCCAGCCCGAGACGGGTGACCTGATTGCGCAGCTCGAGCGGCAGGTCGAACGCGACCTCCGTGCGTGTCGCGCCGGAAGGAAGCGTGAAGGATGCTTCACCCAGGCGTTGTCCGCGAGCCGAGAAGGCATCGATGCGCCCCGATCGGGCCGGGCCTCCGGTGCGCAGCACGGCGGCCATGAGCTTGCCGTCGGCGCCAAGATAGGCCGTAAGACCGAGCGGCTCGGAGCCGGCGGCGTCCTCGACGAGGGCGAACGTGCCTTCGCCCGCCGCCTGTTCGAGACCGTCCGCGAAGCTCGCCACGTCGCCATCGTGGTCGATGCCGTCGGCGAGCCAGAGCACGTTCGGCGCGACCACATTGGCGGAGGCGAGAGCGGTGGAAAGCCTAGCGAGCGTACCCTTACGGTCGGGAGCGTAGGGCTGCGGCTCGACGGCGGCGAGCGTGGCGCGAGCGTCGGCCGGCGCCTCGAGGCGCAGCGTCCGCGATTGCGACGCGGGTGCCGTCTCGGCCACGATCACGGGGCGTTTCTGCCGCTGTGCCTCCCCGAGAGCCTCCTCGGCGAGGGCCGAGCGCCGTGTCCATTCCGTAGCGGCGGCCCACCCATTGTCGATCACGAGCACAAGGGGGCCGCTGCCCGTCATGGCGCGGCCGCGCTCCGGATTGAGCACCGGCTCGGCGAGCGCAAGGATCACGAGTGCGGCGGCGGCGAGGCGCAGCAGCAGGAGCCACCACGGCGTCTTGGCCGGCGTCTTCTCCTCGTTCTCGAGGCCGACGAGGATGCGTGTCGCGGGAAATTCCACCTGCTTGGGGCGTGGCGGAACCGTCTTGAGCAGCCAATAGATCAGCGGCAGGCTGGCGAGGCCCGCCAGCAGCCATGGATTGAGGAAGGCCAGCGCGCCGAGGCTCATGGCATCTCTTCCGCGCCGGATGGGCGCATGCCTGCGCCGCTGCCGCTCCAGCGATAGCCGTGCTCGCGGCCTTCGAGGCGCATGACGAGCGTGAGCAGCGGCTCCGTCGGCGGGCGGTCGGTATGATGGACGAGGAACGACCACCCAAGCCGCAAGGCGAGATCCTGCAGCGCCTGGCGATGGGCCTCGAGGCGCGCTTGATAGCGGGTGCGGAGGCTTTCCGCCCGATCCGCGATCCAGGCTTCGCCGCCCTCGGAGGGCAGGAACTCGGTGCGTCCCTCATAGGGGAGCGTTTCCTCGGCCGGATCGAGCACCTGCACGAGGTGGCCGGTGGCGCCGCCCGCCGCCAATGCTTCCATGCTCTCGCGCAACTCGTCGATGGGATCGAGGAAGTCGCTGATCAGGATCAGCCCCGAGAAGCGGCTGACGCGTGCCGAGGAGGGGCGCCCCGCGGCAAGTTGCGGCGCGCCGGCGTGGGACGCGATGGCCTCGGCGATGCGTGTTGCGGCGCGCCGGCTGGAGGTGGGCGGCGTCAGGCCAAGCAGGCCCACGCGCTCGCCTCCGCGCACGAGAAGTTCCGCCGCCGCCAGCATCAGGATCAGGGCCCGGTCGCGCTTGGTCACATCGGCGAGATGGCTTCGGAAGGCCATCGAGGGCGAGAGATCGGGCCATAGCCACACCGTGTGCGCGGCCTCCCATTCGCGCTCGCGGACATAGAGGTGATCGGAGCTCGCCGAGCGGCGCCAATCGATGAGCTGTGCGGAGTCCTGGGATTCGTAGGTGCGGAACTGCCAGAACGTCTCGCCCGGGCCGGCGCGGCGGCGTCCGTGGATGCCGTGTGCCACGGTCTGAGCGATGCGGTCCGCCTCGATGAGGAGATCGGGCAGCTTGTCGGCCAGGGCATGGGCGTCGCGCTCGAGGGTGAACACCCGCGCGTCGCTGCCTTGCGCAGACTGGCCGGGGGCATGCCCGCGGGGCGCCATCGTCGTCACTCCACGGCCTTGGCGAGGCTTGCGATGAGAGCCGCCAGCTCGATCCCCTCGGCGCGGGCGGCGAAGGAGAGCGCCATGCGGTGCTTCAGCACCGGCTCCGCAAGCTCGATCACGTCATCGATCGAGGGCGCGAGGCGTCCGTCGATCAGCGCCTTGGCGCGCACCGCGAGCATGAGCGCCTGGCTCGCGCGGGGGCCGGGTCCCCAGGCGACGAAGCGGTCGGTCTCGGCGCTGGCGCCGGTGCCGGGGCGTGCCGAGCGGACGAGCTTCAGGATGGCCTCGACAACCTTGTCGGGCACCGGGATCTGGCGCACGAGACGCTGGATGGCGATCAGCTCCCCAGCGGAGAGCACGCTTTCGACCGTGCGCTCCTCGGTGCCTGTGGTGGTGTAGAGCATGCGCCGCTCGGCGGCGAGGTCGGGGTAGGTGACATCGATCTCGAGGAGGAAGCGGTCAAGCTGCGCTTCAGGCAGCGGATAGGTCCCTTCCTGCTCGAGCGGGTTCTGCGTCGCAAGCACATGGAACGGCTGAGGCACGTCATGGCGCGTGCCCGCCACCGTGACGTGATGCTCCTGCATGGCCTGAAGAAGCGCCGATTGCGTCTTCGGGGATGCGCGGTTGATCTCGTCCGCCATGAGAAGCTGCGTGAAGATCGGTCCCTTGATGAAGCGGAACGTGCGCCGCTGGCCGGGCGCCTCCTCCAGCACCTCGGAGCCGATGATGTCCGAGGGCATGAGATCGGGAGTGAACTGAATACGCTTGGCGTCAAGCCCGAGCACGCGCCCGAGCGTTTCGACGAGCAGTGTCTTGGCGAGGCCCGGAACGCCGATCAGAAGCGCGTGACCGCCAGAGAGAATGGTGATCAGCGTGCGCTCGATCACGACATCCTGGCCGAAGATGACGGAGGCGGCGGCCTTGTGGGCCCGTTTCACACGCTCGGCGGCGGCCTCGAGCTTGGCTACGATTGCCTCGTCGGTCTGGATTACGTTGCTCATGATGGCCAAGCTCACGGGTTGCGGATTACGGCTACGGCGTGCGACGCCGGACAGGGAGGCTGCCGGGCGACCTGCTGCACATCGCTCGATGTGACCGGCTGGCGGGGGCCCCGGTCAAGTTAATACTCGGTAAGACGCTTCGGGAAATCTCCTTAGCGGTTGCCAGAGGACTATGCTGCAGATTGGGCACCCACAGGGCAAGCCTGCATCTGCCCATAAGCCGGACTCTTGCGAATGCCTGCCCTTTATGGATCGCCGTTCGCCATGCGCTCGAACGTTGCGGCAGCATTCGGAAAATCCACGATAATGTGTAATTTTATGTTCCAACAGACGATTTCCAGACGGTGAGGGATGCAGGCAGCGCATCGATGGACCGACTAGAGGAGCTTTTGAGAGAGGCCGATGCGCGGGGTGCGGCTCCGGTCGAAGCATGGGATCCTCCCTATTGCGGCGATATCGGGCTCGCCATCGCGGGCGACGGCCAGTGGCTCTACCAGGGAAGCGCCATCCCGAGGCGCGAGATCGTGAAGCTGTTCGCACGCGTGCTGCGGCGCGATGCGGATGGGCGCACCTATCTGGTCACGCCGGCGGAAAAGGTGGATGTGGCCGTGGCGGACGCGCCCTTCATCGCGGTCGAGATGCAGGTTCAGGGGCGCGGGACGGAGCAGGCGCTGCTGTTCCGCACCAACGTGGATGACGTCGTGCGCTGTGACGCCGACCACCCGCTGCGCTTTACCATTGGCGCGGCCGATGGAGCGTTCAAACCGTATGTGCGCATCCGCGGCCGCCTCGAGGCATTGCTGTCGAGAGCCCTGGTCTACGATCTCGTCGAACTTGCGGACGAGGGACCGGATGGGCGCCCAGGCCTATGGAGCGGTGGCGCGTTCTTCGAGTTGCCGAGCTGAGCGGCGCTGAGGGTCACCATGCCAGCGCGGGCATAGCGGCGAGGGGAAGTCTTTCGACTGCAGAGAAAAGCTCCGATAGATGCTCGCTCGTCAAAGGCTCCGTGACGTGAATGCCGCTCGCGATGAAGACGCTGTCGAGGCCGGCGGCCGCGGCGCCTTTGATATCCGTGCGGATGCCGTCGCCGATGCACAGGATGCGCTCGCGCGGAACCGGTGTGCCGCGCAGCGTCTCGATCATGGAAAAGGCCACATCGTAGACGGGCAGGTAGGGCTTCCCGGCATAGGAGACGCTGCCGCCAAGAGCGATAAACTCGGCGGCGAGGGCGCCGGCGCAATAGACGATCTCGGAGCCGCGCTCGACGGTGAGATCGGGGTTGGCGCAAATCATCGGCACCTTGCGCTCCGCAAGCGCGGCCAGGACGGCGGCGTAATCGTCTGGCGTCTCGATCTCGTCGTTGAATAGGCCCGTGCAGGAGACCGCGTCGGCGTCGGCGGCCTCCGACAGCGTGACACCGAGCCCCTCGTAAAGGGGAAGATCGCGATCAGGGCCGAGGTGGAACACGCGCCGGCCCGTATAGGCGCCGACGAGCGCGCGCGCGGCATCTCCGGAGGTCAGGACGGCATCCCAGGCCGCGCGCGGCACGCCGAGGCGATCCAGCTGGATCACGATTTGCTCGGACGGCCGAGGCGCGTTGGATAATAGCAGTACGGTTCCACCGGCGCGGCGAAACTGCGTGCAGGCGTCACAAGCGGCGGCGAAAGCGTGAACGCCGTTGTGCATGACGCCCCAGATGTCCGTCAGCCAGACATCGCGCGCGGGCGCCAGCTCGGCGATCGATGACAGAATGGGAACGGATTGGGCAAGCGAGGGCGACGTATCCATGCGCCATGCCTACTGGCTCAGGAGGCTTGGAGCAAGCGCTGCGAGGCGCTTGCCCTTCCATCAGCCGGGCCGTGTCATGCCCATATTCAAGGCCGCGCCTTATGCGGCGGTGCGCCCGCTGCGCGGGCCGCTCACCACATCGGCCCTGACAGGGCGCGCGCCGCCAAAGAACTGGCCCTGTCCGAGGAGCGCCCCGAAGCCGAACACTCGGGCGAGCTGTTCCTCGTTGTCGATGCGCTCGACGACTAGCGTCAGGCCGTGGCGGGCAAGATGGCGGCAGACGTCGCTCGACGGAATCGAGCCGCTTGGCGCGGGCAGTCCCTCGAGGAACACGGACGCGTCGAGCTTGGCGAATACGAAGCCCTGCTCGGCCAGCATCTCGAAATCCATGTCGAGGTCGGTCAGGTGCGAGAGCGCGAAGCGGAAGCCGAG
>JRYH01002085.1_pt1 | contig 77634 bp, 67 predicted proteins | sample 235351 | NCBI WGS metagenome assembly JRYH01 (sample SAMN03074221, study PRJNA261480) | activated sludge metagenome | biome: Wastewater Treatment Plant; feature: Wastewater; material: Activated sludge; isolation source: activated biomass of a wastewater treatment plant treating wastewater... ... | reverse complement strand
GGGGGGGGGGTGGGGGGGGGCGGGGGGGGCGGGGGGGGGGGGGGGGGTGTTGTTTGTGTTCGCGCTCGGCCCGGCCCCCGACGCTCGGGGGTTCGGGATTACTGGATGCCGTCGACGGTTCCCTGGACGGCGCCGAAGCGGCCGGTGATGGCGCCGGAGAGCGCGCCGAGGGCGGCGACGAGGCCGGCGACGATGAGGGCGGTCATGACCGCGTACTCGATGGTCTCGAGGCCGTCATCCTCGTTGAAGAAGCGCTTGGCGAGAGTGGTGAGCTTGTTCATGGCGATCCTCCTGGTTGGTTCCCTGTGTCCCGGGCATCGCGTGTCCCGGGGTGCGGTGTTCAAGCCGCCGTGAAAGATGTGCAAAACAGATTTCCGGGATGCAAGCAGGCGGGAAGACTTTTCGACGCGGGTCGCCCGCACAATCGGAACCGCTCGGCAGGCCGCAGGCGTTCCCGCGGCCGCAAGGCCGAACGAAAAAAACAACCCCGCCGGGGCGGGGTTGAAGAAGGAGCGGTCTCAGGGTCCCGGTCAGGCGGCCCGGCGGGTGGTGTGCGGATCCGAGGCGGATTGATGGTCCGGCAGCGGGAAGTTCTCCGGGCTCTCGCTCGCCTGAGCCGGCGAGACCTGGTCCGAAAGCATTTTCGACCTGCCTGCCCGGGCGCCGACGACACAGATGAGCATGTGGGGCGTGACGAGGCAGATGAGCCCGGCGGTGTACTCCGGCACGCTCCACCCGCCGGCGGCGCCGGAGAGGGTGAGTCCGAAGAACCAGACGCACATCACGACGGGGTGGAAAGCGCGGCGGGCGAAGGCGTCGACTGCGGACGCGAGCAGCGCGGCCGCGAAGAGGAATGTCCACGGAACATAGTGGTCGATGGGCATATCGGTGAGGTTCATGACGGACCTTCCTTGCGTGTCGGACGCCGATGAGCCGACGCCTCGGCTGGAGACTTCAGATACAGAGTCGGCCGCGGCGAGCCGAAACCTGAATCGCGTTCCACCGTCCGGGGGATCCGCCCGCAGAGACGGCGCATCCGGAGGTAGTGGGGGAGAGGGGCCGCAACCGGGGAGGCCGGGCGGGTTCGGCGGGGTCATCGGACCTTCGGCGTGGGGGCCGCGACGCGTGCGCCGGATGCGCCGCCGTGGGCGCGTGGGTGCGTGCTGAATCGGTGCCCGGCCCAAGGTCGGGCCCCTCGGGGCGACGATCGAGACCCGGTTCGATTTCCCCGCGCTCGGCGTCTCCGTGCGCCCGGAGGGCAACCATGGGCGGCAAAGGGCCGATCTTCGCTGTTCTCGGGCTTGGGCTCGTGGCCTCCATCTGCGCCGCGGTCCTGATGGCCGCGATGCGTTCGAAGGGCACGGCGCCCGCCGTCCCGACCAAGGCGGAGGTCCTGGTCGTCGCCGGCGACCTTCCGGCGATGACGCGGCTCGAGCAGGCGCACCTCGAGGTGCGCGAGGTGGAGTTGAAGGAGAGGCCCAAGGAGAGCTACTCGGACCCGGTCCAGATCCTCGGGCGGGTGCTCAAGGTGCCGCTCGTCGCGGGGCAGCCGGTCACGGATCTTGTGCTGCTCTCAGATGAAGAGGGCGCAAAGCTGGCGAGTTCGCTGCCGGAGGGCTATCGGGCGGTCAGCATCGACTTCCCCTCGTCCTCGGCGATGAAGGGCCTTCTCTATCCGGGTTGCCGTGTGGATGTCATCGTGGCGTACAAGCGGGGCCCGGCCCGGTTCGCGGACGCCGGGCCCGCGTCCAGGACGCTCCTTCAGAATGTCAGCGTGCTCGCGGTCGAGGACAAGACCCTGTTCACGGTGGAGCCCGAGCCGGACGGCGAAGACCCCAAGCCCGCGCCGAGCACGCGGAGCGTCTCCCGCACATTGATGGTGACGCTGATGGTCGACCCGCAGCAGGCCCGCGACCTGCAGGCGGCGCGGGACCAGGGCGAACTCGCGCTGACCCTGCGGAACCCGCTCGACGACTCGCTCACCGCCGAGCCCGACCCCGCCGCGGGCTCGCAGGCCCCCGAGATTGTCGCGGCGCCCGTCCGCCCGGCGGGCCCCTGGCGTGTCGTGGTCGTGCGGGGTGACAAGACCGAGGTTCAGGTCTTCGGTGATGCCGGGGAGGCAGACGGCGATCGGTTCGCGGACGCCCCGACCGATGAGCCGGCGGAGATCGACGAGTAACAACGCGTCGGCGTGGAGAAGCCCAACCATGGGAGTTCACAGCATGAAGCCGAATCGATTGCTCATCGGGCTGCTCGCCGGCGTCTGGCTCGCCACCTCTCCGGCAGCCTCCGAGCCCGAGGTGCAGCCGCTCCTCCGCGAGGGCGAAGTCCTGCAAATCGAGATCCCGGTCGGTCGCTCCACGGTGATCGAGCCGGGCTGGATGGCCTCCGAGGTCGCGGTCGCCGACGACGAGATCGCCGATGTCAAGGTGATCAACCCCGGGCGGATCATGATCATCGGGCGTGCGGTCGGCGCCACGGACATCAGCATCTGGGACCCGGACGGCAAGCGCTGGGAGGCGCGTGTCGCGGTGCATGTCGACATGGAGCAACTGCGGCGGACGCTCGAAGAGGTGCTCCCGGGCGCGACGCTCGACCTGACCCAATCCGAGGATGTGTTGATCGTCGCGGGGGTCCTCCGCCAGGCCGAGCACGCCGACAGCCTGCGTCGGTTCCTCGAAGCGGCGGAGATCCGGTATGTCGACATGACCCGCGTCGCGGGGCTTCAGCAGGTGATGATCAAGGTGCGCGTGGCGGAGGCCAACCGCATCGCGATCCGGTCGCTCGGGATCAACGCGGTCCACTCCGGCGACAGCTTCTTCGGGGGCTCGACGATCGGGGGCAACCCGAACTCCATCGACATCGGCATCCCCGGCGGGCAGACCGCCCAGGACAATCTGAACTTCGCCTTCCTCCAATCCGCTTCGGTGGGGGACGCCGTGACGCTCTTCGGCGGGTTCCCGGGCCTTGATTTCGAGCTCTTTATCGAGGCGCTCGAGGACAACCAGTATCTCCGCACGCTCGCCGAGCCCACGCTCGTCGCGATGTCGGGAGAAAAGGCGTCGTTCCTCGCGGGCGGTGAGTTCCCCATCCCGATCGCCTCGGCCGGCATCGGCGGCGCGACCCAGATCACGATCGAGTGGAAGGAGTTCGGTGTTCGCCTGAACTTCCTCCCCACGGTCCTGGGCGACGGCGCGATCCGCCTCCAGGTCGCTCCCGAGGTCAGCGACCTGAGCGACATCGGCGCGGTTGAGGTCGAGGGATTCCGGATCCCCTCCCTGGTGACCCGCCGCGCGGCCACCACTCTCGTGATGCGCAGCGGGCAGACCTTCGCGATGGCGGGCCTGCTCGACCGGAATGTCGCCGCGAGGTCGCAGAAGGTCCCGGGGCTGGGGAGCATCCCGATCCTCGGGCCGCTGTTCCGCTCGGTCCGGTATGAGCAGGGCGACACCGAGATGCTCGTGCTCGCGACGGTGGAACTGGTCGAGCCCATGGACACGCAGGCCGACCTCCCGATGCCCGGCGACACGCACAAGGCCCCGAACTCGTGGGAGCTCTACGCCGAGGGCAAGCTGCACGGCGACGCGGCGAAGCCGACCTCGCCGGCGGTGTGGGCCGCCGATCTCGGGCTCGACCGGCTCCTCGGTCCCGGCGCGTGGGCGACCCATGACCAGGAGCGTGCGCCGCTGCCGCCCGAATCACCGAAGGACCCGGCCAAGAAGGACTGACCCCCAGACCGGCGACGACCCCGCATGAGCCAGACCAGCAGCACCATCCTGGTGACCACCGACCGAGCCGTGAGCGAGTCCATCGCCTCCGCGCTCGGCGATGATCCGCTGCTCACGCCGTTCATGGTCTGCGAGACCATGCGTCAGCTTGAGAAGCAGCTCGACAAGGCACCCGCCGGCCTCGTGCTGGTCGACATCGAGCCGCAACCCGAGGTCATGCTCGAGTATGTCGGGCAGCTGGTCGATGCCCGGCCCCAGTCGCGATTCGTTGTGATCGCGCCGGAGTTCGACAAGCAACTCCTGCTCGAGTCGATGCAGGCCGGGGCCCGTCACTTCCTCCCCAAGGACTGGATCGGCCCGGACATGATCCCGATCTGCCGGGACCTCGCCGAGCAGATCCGCGGGTCGTCGGCCACGCGGGGGCGTGTCTTCACGGTGCTCTCAGCCAGCGGAGGGTGCGGCGCGACGACGGTCGCGGTGAACCTCGCGGCCGAGATGGGCGCACTCGCCGGCCGCCGCTCGCTCGTTGTTGATTTCGATGTCCGGTTCGGCGGGGCGGGCACGCACCTCGGGCTCCGGGGCGAGTACGGCGTGGCGGACCTGCTGGCACGCGAGGCCGGGCTGGACATCGAACTCGTGCACTCGACCGCGATCGGGCGGGGCGACTGGCTCGAGGTCCTGCTCAGCCCGGCGAGCGTGAACTTCGCCGAGCCGGCGCCGCTCTATCTCGACCAGATCGAAGAGGTCTACAGCGTGTTCAAGTCGGGGTACCCCGCGACGGTGATCGACGCGCCGGCCCTGCCGCTCGACGCGACCGGCGCGCTCGCCTCAATCTCGACGGCGACGCTGATCGTGATGCAGCTGAGCGTGAAGGACCTGCACAACGCGAGGCTCATGCTCGGCGCCCTGGCCAAGGCGGATGTCCGCACGCCGGTGCATGTCATCGCCAACCGCTGCAAGGGCGCGGGCAAGCCGATCACGCTGAAGGAAGCCGCCGACACGCTCGAGTTCGACGGGCAGATCATCCCGCTGCCCGACGAGCCCGTGAGCGCCTCGCGTGGGCTCTACGCGGGCGAGCCGCTGGTCAAGGCGGCGGGGGGGAGCAAGCTCCGCAAGCAGTTCGTGAGTCTCGCCAGGCAGTTGTCGGGCGACGACGACGCCGGCGAGACAAAGAAGCAGCCGAAGCCCTCGCTCTTCAAGCGGAAGAAGGCCGCCTGAGCATGACCCAGAACCCGAACCATCCCGGCCCCGACGGCAAGCCCGACCGGCACAGCGACGACCTCCGCTCGCGCGTTCACAAGCGGCTGCTCGGCTCGATCGACCTGAACCAGGCCAAGGCCCTGCCACGCGAGCAGCTCCGCCGCGAGTGCGCCCAGCAGGTCGAGGCGCTCCTGCACGGCGAGGGCAAGCCCCTCTCCGCGACCGAGAAGGATCGGCTCATCACCCAGGTGATGGACGACATCTTCGGGCTCGGCCCGCTCGAAGACATCCTCCGCGATCCGGACATCTCAGACATCCTGATCAACGGCCCGAAGCAGATCTATGTCGAGAAGAAGGGCCGCCTCGTCGTCTCGGACATCACCTTCCGTGACAATGACCACCTCCTGACCGTCATCCAGCGGATCGCCTCGGCGATCGGGCGTCGCGTCGACGAGAGCACCCCGATGCTCGACGCACGCCTGGCGGACGGGTCCCGCGTCAACGCGATCATCTCCCCGCTCGCCCTCGACGGGCACAGCGTCTCCATCCGGCGATTCGCGAGGATCCCCTTCGACCTCGAGAAACTGATGGAAGTGGGGGCGATGACCCCCGAGATGCACAAGTTCCTGAGGGCGGCGGTCGCGGGAAGGCTCAACATCATCATCTCGGGCGGCACCGGGTCCGGCAAGACCACCCTCCTCAACTGCCTGAGCAAGTGCATCCCCGAGGGCGAGCGCGTGCTGACCATCGAGGACGCGGCCGAGCTCCAGCTCCAGCGCGAGCATGTGGTTCGGCTCGAGACCCGCCCCGCGAATGTCGAGGGAAAGGGCCTCGTCACCCAGCGCGACCTGGTCAAGAACGCGCTGCGGATGCGGCCTGATCGCGTGGTCATCGGCGAGATCCGCGGCGGCGAGGCCCTGGACATGCTCCAGGCGATGAACACCGGGCACGACGGATCGATGACCACCCTGCACTCCAACGGCACGCGGGACACCATCCGCCGGCTCGAGAGCATGGTCTCCATGGCCGGGCTCGACTTCCCGATCGCGACCATCCGCCAGCAGATTTCCTCCGCTGTGCAGATCCTCGTGCACGCCGACCGCCTCACCGGCGGCAAGCGCAAGGTGACGGCGGTCTCCGAGATCACCGGCATGGAGTCCGATGTCGTGCTCCTGCAGGACATCTTCAGGTTCGTGCAGACCGGCATTGACAAGGACGGCAACGCCGAGGGCCATTTCGAGGCCTGCGGCGTGAGGCCCAAGGTCCTCGAGCACCTCCGCGCCGAGGGCCACGACCTTCCCGACGAGATCTTCCACCGCGGCAAACTCGAGGTTGGGAAGTCCAGGACGCCCGCCTCGGCCCAGATCCGGATGGTCAACCCGAGGAAGGGGGCGGCGTGAGCGGGATGTCCCCCATCGATCTCCTCGCGACCGGCGCGGTCTTCCTGATGATGCTCTGCGTCACCGGCATCGGCGGGATGCTCTGGATCTACAACCGCGGCAAACGGGCCGACCTGGTCCGCCGACGCGTCGGCCTCAAGACCGCCTCGACCGGCAAGGCCGACGCGGAGGGACGCGTCGTCCGCCTCTTCCACGACGGGCACGAGTTCGAGGCGATCCTCCCCGGTCTGGGCAAGCGGGCCGCGGGGCCGCTCGCCGCGCTCCGAGAGCGCTGCAAGGCCGCCGGCATCACGACCCCCGTGCCGACGCTGCTGATGATCGCGGCCGCGGCGGCGATCGGGTCGTTCGCGGCGGTCTGGGTGATCACGCGGCACACCCCAGGCGCGGTGATGGCGGGCATGGGCATCGTCTACCTGATGTGGACCGCCGTGAAGATGAAGGCGGACAAGCAGACCGCCAAGTTCGACGATCAGTTCGTCGAGGCGCTCGATCTCTGCGCCCGATCCCTTCGCGCGGGCCACACCGTGATCGCGGGGCTGACCCTCGCCGCCGAAGAGGCCAAGGAGCCCGTGCGGAGCGTCATGTCGGAGATCGTCCAGCAGCAGGAGATGGGGGTCAGCCTCGAGGAGGCGCTCCGCAGCGTGGCCGGCAAGCACACCAGCGAGGACCTCAAGCTCTTCGCCGCCTCGGTAGCGGTCCAGATCCGTGCCGGCGGCAATCTCGCCGAGACGACCAACCGCCTGAGCGCCGTGATCCGAGACCGGCTCAGGCTCGGGCGGCGCGTCCGCGTGCTTATCGCGCAGACGCAGATGAGCAAGCAGGTCCTCCTCGGGCTCCCCGTGGTCGTGTTCGTCCTGCTCAATGTCATCAACCCCGAGTATGTCAGGCCCATGTACAACACCGACGCGGGCCAGACGCTGCTGGCGATCTGCGTCGCGAGCATGTTCGTCGGAACATGGGCCATGAACAAGATGGCCGTGATCAAGTACTGAGGCGCCCCGGAACGAGACGATGCTCTCCCCCGAACTCATCATCCCGGCCTCGGTCTTCGCGATTGTCGCGTTCTCCGGCGCGTTCATCCTCGCGACCAACCGGCGTGAGCGGCGGGCCCTCGACGCCCGACTCCGCCAGATCCGCACCGACGGGCTCTCCCTGCCAGAGGAGCACCAGGGCCCGGGCGCCGTCGCCCAGATGCTCGGCTGGCTCGGCGGTCTCTCCGTGCTGGGAGGCCCCTCCCCCAAGCTCCGCAAGACACTCGCCCGCGCGGGCTACAGCAACCGCGGGGCGGCCGAGCTCTTCTTCGGGATCAAGATCCTCCTCCTCATCGTCGGCCTGGGCGGGGCCATGCTCGCCGTGGTCCAGCTCAAGACGAGCATGCAGATGAGCGTGCTTCTCGTCGTCGCCGCGGCGGCGGGTGCGTCGATGCTCCCCAACTTCCTGCTCGACCGGAAGGTCAAGAAGCGGACGGGCGAGATCCGCAACGCCCTCCCGAACGCGATCGATCTCCTGGAGGTTTGCGTCTCCGCCGGCATGGGGCTCGACCAGGCCTGGAACGCGACGGCCGACGAGATCCGGGAGGCGAGCGAGGCCCTCGCCGACGAGATGGCGCTGGTCAACCTCGAGATGCTCCTCGGCGCCAGACGCCCCGAGGCCCTCAAGAACATGGCCGAACGCACCGGCGCCGACGACCTCGCCAGCCTGTCCTCCATCATCAGCCAGGCGGACAAGTTCGGCACCTCGGTCGCGGACGCCCTCCGCACCTTCGCCGAGACGATGCGGGAGATGCGGAGCCAGAAGGCCGAGGAATCCGCCGAGAAGATGGCCATCAAGCTGCTGTTGCCCATGGTGATCTTCATCTTCCCCGTCGTGCTGCTCGTCTCGGCCGGGCCGGCGGCCCTGAAGATGGTTGACCTGTTGTCGAATTGACCCCCCGCACGGAGGTTCCGCATGAAAGCAGTACTCACGCTCCTGGCCGCCGCGGCCCTTCTCTCCGGATGCCGCAGCGCGACCCCGCCCGTTGCGGAGTGGGACAACGACGCACGCCGCGACACCAACGAATGGCTGAACCGAACCTACTTCGAGACGCAGGTCAGCAACGCCGTCATTCGGCAGCACACCATCTACGACCACCACTTCGTCGAGGGCGCCGCCGTCCTCACCCCGCGCGGCGAACGGGATCTGGAGGTGCTCGCCCGCTACTACGAGAGGCACGGCGGGGGCAGGCTCTTCCTGCCACGGGGCGACGCCGGGGACGACCTCTACGCCGCCCGCCTCGCGGCGGTGCGGCGCGGCCTCGAAGGACACCGCGTCGATCTTTCACTGGTCTCCATCGAGAACGGGCTCTGGTCGACCGATTCGACGCCCGGCATCCGCGCCGGCGCCCATTTCGCCAGGCCGAGCGACGACAAGCCCTACTCATTCCACGACAAAGAGTCCGACAGCAACTGAAGCAACGCACGCACCAGCATACGAAACGAGGAACAAGCCATGAACACCACCATTCGGATCACCGGCGCGGCGTTGCTGCTCGCCGTCTCGTCGCTCGGAACACTCGGCTGCCGCTCCGGGGCCGCCCAGCGGGACAACTTCAGCCAAGCCGGCGACCGCGCCCCGACCCCCCGAACCCTGCACATGATGGCAAAGCTGCTCAACGAGAACGGCCGGGCCGGGCAGGCCGAGTATGTGCTCTCCAAGATCCTCGAGCAGAACCCAGAGTACCTGCCCGCCTATGTCGAACTGGCCGACATCCAGATCCGCCAGCAGCGTTTCAGCGACGCGACCGCGACGCTCGAGCGGGCCCACGCCCTGGCCCCGAATGATCCGGTGCTTGCCAACAACCTCGGCGTGCTCCTGCTCCGAGGCGGCCAGTACGACACCGCCTCCAACGCCTTCACCGCAGCGGTCAACGCGGACCCCGACGAGGCCCGGTATCGCGCCAACCTTGCCCTGAGCTTCGCGCTCAACGGGAATTACGAGGACGCGTACACGATGTACACGACGATCCTCCCGCCCGCGTCGGCGTACTGGAACCTCGGCGTCGTCTCCGAGGCACGCCAGGACGCCGGCAACGCCTCCGAGTTCTTCGCCCGGGCCAACCTCATCAAGGAGAACAAGCTCCCCGAAACCGGCTTTGAGGCGGTGACCGTCTCGGTTCCGGTGCCCTGATCTCAGAGCCAGCGGAACCGGCGCAGGATGAGGATCTCCAGCGCCACGAACAGCACCAGCACGCCCAGCGTCACCACGAACCCCGAGGGGCTCGAAGCGCCGGGAAGCCCGCCGACATTCATCCCCAGCGCCCCGGTGAGCACCGTCAGCGGCAGCGAGACCGCGGCCAGCACCGTCAAGGTGTAGACCCGCCGGTTGAGCTTCTCCGTTGACTGGCTGACGATCTCGTCCCGCGCCACCGCCGCACGCGCCTGGATCGCCGCGAGGTCCTCCGCGATCCGGATCAGGCGGTCCGCATACTCGCGGCACGCGGTCCGGAACCGGTCATCCACCCAGGCCGTCTCGGCCTCGGACAACTCCCGGATCTCCTCGATCAACGGCGTGATATACCGATGGAACCCGATCGCCTGCGACCGGATCGGGACGAGCTCGGCCGTCGTCACCTCGATGCTCTCGTCGATGATCCGCTCCGAGATGTCGTCCAGATCGATTCGGATCGCCTCCACCGCCGGCGACATCCTGTCGACCAGCCTTTTCAAAATCGCAAGCAGAAGGTCCGACGGGCCCGACGCCGTGTTCCCCCCTGAGTTCAGGTGCTCGGCGACTTCGGCGCACGCCCGGACCGGCCTGAGGATCACCGTCACGAGCCGATCCCGCGTCGCCCAGAACCGGACGGAGACCATGTCCTCCGGCTTCGAGTCCGGGTTGAGGTTGACGCCCCGCCCGACGAGCAGGACGCGCGTCGCGTCGGTCTCACACCGGGGCCGGGTGGTCTGCGCAAGCAGGATCTCCGCCGCTTCGGTGTCCAGGCCCGCCTGCTCGCGAACCCATCTCGCCGTCGCTTCGCGGTTCCCGTCCAGATGCACCCACCGCCAACTCGACGCGGGGATCTGCGCCTCGGCGTCCGCGATCGAGCCGGCCGAAACCGCCCGGCGGGCGACCCCGTCCCAGACGAAGAGCATCCCGTGCTCCGGCGCGATCGGGGGGTAGGGTGTCACGAGCGTGCCTCCGCCGCCGGGGCGGCTTCCTGCCCGCCCTTGGCCTCGCGGATCAGGTCCGCCAGGCCGTCAGCCGAGCGCAGGTGCAGGTCACGCTGCGGGAAGGCGATCTCGATGTCCGCGTCGCGGAACGCCGCGATGATCGCCTTGTTCAGCGAATGCCTGACCGGCAGAAGGGCCTCGATTGTCGGCAGAAAGACACGCAGCTCGAAGTCGAGCGTGCTGTCGCCGAACCGGAGGAACTGCACATTCGGGGCCGGGTCCCGCAGGATTCCGGTGGCCTGCTCCGCGACCCGGAGCAGCGTCTTCTCGACCACCCCGACATCCGAGGAGTAAGCGACCCCGATCGGGATGACCAGCCGCAGCACCGGGTCGGTCAGCGTCCAGTTGATGACATCCCCGGTGATGAAGTTCTTGTTGGGGATGATGAGCTCCTTGCGGTCCCAGTCGGTGATCGTTGTCGCCCGCATCCGTACGCGTGTCACCGTGCCGGAAACCTGCCCGATAGTTACCGTGTCCCCGATGCGGATGGGACGCTCCGCGAGGATGATCAACCCGGAGATGAAATTCGCGAAGATCTCCTGCAGCCCGAACGCCAGACCGAAGGTCAGCGCCGCCGCGAGCCACTGGATGTTCGACCACGAGATCCCGATCACACCCAGCGCCGTGGAAACACCGATGATCACAATCGCGTACCGGATGACCGTGCTCAGGGCATAGCGGCTCGCCGCGTCCAGCGGGAGCCGCTGCAGCACGATCATCTCGATCAGCCCAGGCAGGTTCCTGAACGCCACCCAGGTGCCCACCAGGAAGATGACCGCCAGCCCGAGGTCGGCCAGCGACAGCGCCAGCGGCGTTCCCTCCGTGGTGCCGGTCCCCGCGTCCGGCAGCGGCAGGCCCAACCCCGGCGTCTCAGCCGCGGTCGTGCCGTTCGCCGCGCTCGCGGCGGGCGGCGATCCCCCGCCCGAACTCGGTTCGGCCGCCGCGGCGCGAACAGTCCCCCGCTCGAGCAAAGCCACCGAGTTGTCCTTCTCGTCCTCGATGACCCGGACGCTCGGCCAGATCTGTACGCGGTCGAGCATCCGCAGCGCCGGCAGCGCATCACCCCAGATCCCGGCGAGCGCGGCGATGATGATCACGGCGGTCGCCGTTCGGAAGAGCTGCGTGGCCTGGGCGCTGAGCCCGGGCAGGTTTACCTTGTCCTCATCGAGCGGCGGAAGCGAGCTCTCGGTCGCGCCGGCGGGCGACCCCGCCGCGTTCTCCTTGATCGCTTGCTCCCGACGCCGCCGGGCGTCCTCGACCGCGACCCGGCGTCGCGCGACAAAGAGCCAACGCGTCAGCATCGAGTTCAGCACCGCGACGGCGATGACCAACGCGATCGTCTGCCGCATCATCACGCTCAACTCGAGCGCCGAGTAGTAGTACCCAAGCCACGCGAGCACCGCCAACGCGACCGGACTGAACAGGATCAACCCGAGCCACAGCGGCTTCAGCCGCATCGCCCACGCCACGGCGTTCCCTTCCGGTTCGCCGCTCGGGCCGACGAACCGGAGCACCCGCTGAAGGAACACCACCAGGGTCAGCATCCCCAGCGTGAACGCCGAACGCCCGACCGTGGCGTTCGCCGCCTCGTTGTCCAGCGTCGCCATCCACGCCGTGACGATCAGCATCGGGCTGATCAGCGGCAGGAACCAGAGCAGGTGAACCCGGATCGCCTGCACCAGCGCCTTGGGCCACTTGAAATGGACCTCCGCCAGGCCCATCGGCTTGAGCAGGCCTCGCAGGAACAACAAGATGTACAGCGCCGGAACGCTCGCGATCAGGCCCGACCCGAGCGAAGGAACCAGCGTGTGCGGCGATGCCGGCGCCGACAGCACAGCCCCCGCCCACCAGACCAACGCGGGGACCGGCAGCGCCGCGAGAAGCGTGAACAACGCCGCCGCCACCGTGTGCCCGAACGCGTCGGTGCGGAACCGGGACACCATCTCTGAAAGCCGACGGACCCGCGCCGCCGCATAGGGCGCCGCGAGAACCAGGCCGAGCAGCGCCGCGATTCGGAATCCATCAAGCGGCCACCGTCGTTGAGCCTCCCGCCACGCCGCCGTCATTCCCTCCATCCAACGCCGGGACGACCCGAGTACCGCCGCCGTCTCTTTCAGATCCGCGAGATTCGGAGCCCGGTCCGCCGCCATGCTCCGGACCCAGAGGATCCTCTCGCTGATAAACCCCTCGTACGCCTCCGCCGCCGAGAGGTACTCCACCGCCGCCCCGTCCAGCTCGACGAGTTCCTCGAACAGCGTCGCCGCATCGGACACAAGCTGGTTCAGAAGGTCCCGCCGGGCCCCGACGAGCTCGATCGCCACCGCCTCGAGGTCACTCCGGGTCTGCGGCTCACCCGGCAACTCGATCCCGGCAAGCAACTCCCGGGCCGCCGCGTCGACATCGCCCGCCCCGATCCTCGCGTCCTGCCGCTCGATCAGCTCGTACTCCGCGTCCTCGATCTGCCGCTGCGTCTCCCGGATGGTGCGCCGAAGCGAGGTCAGGTCCGGAAGGGACTCATACTGCCGCCGCAGGAGCAGCCCGGTCGCCTTGCTCAGACCCGACGCATCGATCCGCGCCTTGACCGAGGCGTAGTCCTTCCGAAGCTGCGCAAGCCGGGCTCGCGCGTCCGACGCCAGCGCCGCCGCCGCCGTGATCCGCTGCGGAACGCTCCCGGGCTTCGTCCGTTCCTCGGCCAGCCGCTGGCTCTCCTGCGCATAGTCCCGGAGCACCGGGTGCTGCCTCGCCGCCTGCCGACGGAGCCGCTCGGCCTCCTGCGCCGCGGCCTCGGCCTCCCGCTGCCGCTTCGCGCTCACGATGCCCTGCCACGCCGCCAGTCGCTTCTCCAGCGTCGCGACTCGACGCAACGCCAGGTCACGCCGCGCCGGCAGCAACTCCCGGCGAGCCTCGTAGTTGGCAAGCTCCGCCTCCAGGCTCTCGATCTCCGCCCTCGCAGCACGCGCCTGGACCTCCCGAAGCACCGCACGCGCTTCACTCACCTGCGCGGGCTCGTTCGCATCCGGCGGGGTCGTGCCCGATTGCTCGAGCTCCGCCAGCCGCTGCTTGCCCTGCGCGATCTGCCCGGGGATCTCCGCACGCCGCGTCTGCCTCCGGGGCGATTCCGCCTGCAACTCGTCCAGTTGCGTACGAGCCGCTTGCAACTCCGCGACCGCCTCCGCCTGCGACTGCTCGGCCTGGGCGAGGCTCAATTCCGCCGGGACGCTCGGCGCCGCTTCCTCCGCCGGGCGGGCCAGTTCCTGCTTGATCCGATCGAGCAACCCCGGCGCCTCGGCCGCCTCTTTCCGGAGCTGGGCGGACCGGGCCGCCCACTGCGTCTCCTTGGCAATCGCCGCGAGCGCCTGGTTCAGAAGATCAAGGGCCGTCGCACGGGCGCCCTCGGCGAGCCCCGTCGCGTCCTTCAGCGCCGCGATGCGAGCCTCGATCGCCCCCGTCGTCACGCCCGCGGGGGTCTCAGGGGTCGCCGGGGCATCCTGGGCGGCGCCAACCCCAAGGGCGCACACCAAGCACAAGAGAATGAGAAGAAATCCAGCCGTTGTGCGCATGCGGCCATCCTAGAGATCAACGCCGCGCGGGGCGGCCGACGCTGCCGACGAATCACACCTGCCCAGCGGCCTGCCCCGCTGGCGGCCACCCTTGGTGGGCGTGGACTCCCCCGGGAGCCTAGATACTGGATCGTGCGGTACGAAAATCGGGCCCAAGCTTCGCGCCGATTTCCGCCCCGCCCCGGTTGAGCGGCCTCCCGGTTGCCTGATATACTCTCGTCACAGCAACTGCTGTGTCCGCTGCGGGTGTAGTTCAGCGGTAGAACGTCAGCTTCCCAAGAGTGGCACGCACGACTTCCCGAACCCCGCGAATTGACCTAAACCACTACGAATCAAGCACTTCGGCGAATCCGGTCCCTGTGGATAAGGGGTGGATTGTCGCACTTTGTCGTGCAGGATCGGGCCAAAAAGTCGTGCAGACGCATCCGCTTAAGGGAAACCGATCAGCCCCCTTGCGTGACGTCACAAGCCTCGACTCCCACCCGCAGCTCGGATGAGCCGCGTGGCCGGGGTGCTCCCAAGAATTTGCCGTTGCTGCTTCTGCTGATCCCGTAGCTGGCAGATCTCGGCGGCGAGGTGCCCAAGGGAGCGTCTTGCGGTCTGAGGGTCCACCTTCTGCCGAACGTCAAGCCACTTTTTCTTGCAGCAAGTCGCGAGGCGATTGCCACTCCCACAAAAGCACGAGCGCAAGGGTTCGAACCTCCCCTTGCTCAGCGACTCCAAGAACAGAGCGATGGTGATCGGGTCGTTGGTGCCCAGCGTCTCTTGATAAAACTGCACGATTCCGTGTCCGCCGTGCTCCCACTCCCCGAAGGGCCACTCACCCGTCAGTTCGAATGCGACTTGGCTCAGGAAAAAGCTGTGCAGCGGCCCTCGCAGATACTCACTGAACGAAGCTCCAATCGGGAAGGTACGCCATCGTTCATCAGGCAAGAGAACGCAGGCCTTGCCGTCAGACTCGATATGTCGTCCCTGGAGGCACGGAATTCTCCCTCCGACTTCCCACACGACCGGGAGACTGCGAGGATAGTCTGGCGGAATTTGGATTCGGACCAGAAACGTGTCGAGGACGCTTTCGGCCTCGCCCCTCACCTCGAAAGTGCCTCGGACCTCAGGATCTTGCCCCGGCTGCTCGAAGAGGTGCAACGACGGGAACCCGCTCGCCAGCTCCGACCGGATCTCTTCGAGCACCTGAGTACGCGACATCTTCCACCACTTCGACCTCATGCACCGTGGCACCAGGGACGAGAGGGAGCAGGCGTCCGGCTCACCGCGACTCGAACCGCAGCCGCTTTCGACTCTTTGGCTTCGTCAGCGTCCTTGAGCGGGCCAAACACAGACTCCCAACCGCTCGTCTTAATGTTTGCTAGCGTCGAACTCGCGATCGACGAGAGAAAGCTGCGGCATGAGTCAAGTGCTGGCTTCAGGTCGTTGCCCGCTGGATTCGACGGATCCTCAACCGCGAGCCGGTCCTTGTGGTCGCGGAACTCGGTCCAGACATGCTGGAGCTGCTCGGACAGGCTCTTGCCCTTCTTGCCCTTGAGGAGCTTGATGACCAGCAACTCCAGGATGAAGGTCTTGGCACCGATGCCGTTTCGCACGTTCCAGAGCTTCATCAAGCGGATTGCTTCCACAACACCGCTGTCCTTGATGTGGTCGATGTGCGTCTGGAGATTTGTCTTCAGCCGCTCCTTCGTGCCCGCATTCTGGTGGATGTACACATCGCTCTTGTCGTCGTCGGTGAACCGACCCGGCACGACGTCGATATGGAAATCGCTACCCCGTCCGTAGGTCGCCTTCCCGTAGATGCGAAGAGCGGAGGTCTTCCGATCGACGATGTAGTCATCGCTCAAGATCTTCGCGACCTCGTCGTAGATCTCTCCCAGCGTTTTGCCCGCCGTGTCATCGCCGTGGTTGAAGTAGCACGTCATGTCACCGTCGTAGGACTGGCGGATCATGGTTCCCTTGGCCATCGCACCACCCCACCGGATGGAAATGACGGTCCCCGAGAACTTGTCGCGGAGAAGCTTTTCCACATCACTTCGACGCTTGCGGAGATCTTTCAGCTCCTGCTCGTCAGAAGTGAACGTCTGCTCCTTCAGGATCGCCGCCAGGTATTCGTCATGAGTCATTCGCGTTAATCTCCAAGGTTCGCACAAAGCCCCCGACCGCTTTGTTGAAGTCGAATACGACGAGGACGGGATCTCGCTTCGGCAGGAGGTCACGACCCATTGCCACCGCTGCCGGGGCCGGTACTGCCGGGAACACATCGACGGATTGAACCTCTGGGTGACGCTCGACCAGAAGCCGCATCGTCCGCTGATACTCGGTCCGGAACGCCTCAAGAGATGCCTCAAGATCCAGAATTCCGCGGTCTGGTTTCACGTTCGTCGGTGCCACGTGGTACACCGAATATGTCTTGTCAACGTGGGACGGGAGGTTCTCAAGCGAGATCAACCCGCTGAGCGAAACGAGCAGAGCCACTTTCTTGTGGTCCGTTCCTTCTCGAAGAATCTTCGTGGTGAACTCGGCTTCAACCCCTTCGTCCTTCCACTCCCAGTTCTCCCCGCTTCGATGCCGCTGGTACAGCGTGGTCGGAACTTTGTCGGAAAGGAGGCTTCCCAGGACCATCAACAGAGGAATCGGTGCAAGTCCGAACACGGACACGTGGTGTGCGGTCTTTCCGTCGAACCGTGTGTTGTAGAAGGAACGCAATCGCGAGCGAATCTCGCTGCTCGCTGCGTTCCAATACGCCTCCGTCGGATCGTCGTTGAACGCGGTAAGGTCAATGTCGAAGAGGCATCGATCGCCACAGTACCTAGGGGCAATCGCCCGTTGCACTTCTGCGAGCGTGATCGTGACGGGTCTTCCCGCGATCTTGCTGCGGAGCACCACAGCGACCGTGTCTCTGTCGGGCTTAGTGTCCGTGAGTTGGAACACCCTGTCCTCATGGGCCTTTTTGTGGCTCCGAAGGACGTCTGCCGAGAACTCCTCGGGACGATCGTCTACGTGCTTGTGGCACTCCGGACAGAGGAGCATCAAGTTCGAGATATCGTGGATGTCCGTGGCTTCTTTACTGGCTCGTGGCCCACCGTCGCTGAAGGCCCAGATGTGAGCCATTTCTGCGAAGTTTCCCTCTGCTTTCGTCACATGGTGCTCAAGAAGGTAACGGTTGCAGCCGTCGAATTCACAGCGTCCTCCCGCACGAACGTAGAGGAACAGCCGAGTCGTCGGAGGGATCTTCCGGCTCGGCTTCTTCACGCCCGGCTCGGGCTGCTCGACCTTCTTGCTGACCTTCGCCACGATCAGTGCTCGGTGTCCCGAATCGACCGAGGGTCGTTCCCGGGGGCGATCGTGTCCTTGCTCACGATGCGACCGTCTCGCCCCATGGTCGTCCGCTCTCCTCCGCCTTGGTTCTTCAACATCTCCTTGGCTGCGGAGTTCGCGGCCGCCTGCGTGTCGTGCACTGAGGACGCCCGGCTGGCGTCGTTCCGCTTGTTGGCCCACTGACCGTCGTCACGCTGGAACACAGTGCGGTCTTGCGGCTTGCTCATTGGGGTTCTCCGGAAAACAGAGTCGTGCTCGGCAGCCCGGTGCCGCCACTCGGAGGAAGCATACTCCAACCGAACAGTCTAGGCAAATCTTGACAGACCTGTCTGAATGCGCGAAACTGTAGGAGGATTCTGACCGAATGGTACGATGAGTGTAGCAGTGGGTCGCCCATCAGGACGGTTTTTGTACGGAGTATCCCCCATGCCCCTGGACCTAGCAGCAATCGGGAGGAAACTCGCAGCGGCGAGGGAGAACTCGGGAATCAGCCAAGAGCAGGCCGCCAAGGCCATTGGGATCCCCCGGTCTGCCCTGTCGCTGATTGAGACGGGGGACCGAACCCTCAGCACCCTAGAGCTGGCTGGATTGGCCAAGCTGTACGGTCGTCCCATGGTGGACTTTCTCCAAGAGGAGGAGGGCCCCCAGTCCGACCTCATCGCCCTGTGTCGGGTCTCAGAGGAGTTTGCCTCTCGCCCCGAGCTCCAGCAAACCATCCAGGAGCTCCTCAACGTTTGCCGCGAGGGCGCGTCCCTTGGACAGATGCTCAAGCGACCGCCACGCCAGGGGCCTCCCGCATACTCCGTCCCCGCTCCCAAGAACTATGTGGACTCCGTGGAGCAGGGGCTTGCCGTCGCTCAAGAAGAGCGAAAGCGACTAGACCTGGGCGACGCTCCCATCCCCGACATCGCAGAGTTGCTGGCGTGCGAAGGGATCTGGACGGCAAGCTCGGATCTGCCCAACGAGATGAGCGGCCTGTTCATACGAGATGCTGTCATTGGGCTTGCCATCATCGTGAACAAGTCGCATCCGAACGCACGGAAGAGGTTCTCCTACGCACACGAGTACGCACACGCTCTGCTGGACCGCGACCACGCCATCTCGGTTACCACCAGGGAGAACTCAAAGGAGCTCATTGAGCGTCGTGCCAACGCTTTCGCCGCCGCTTTCCTGATGCCGGAAACGGGCGTCAGGGAATTGATGGAGAGTGTCCGGGCTGGAGAACCCAGCCGAAGGACGTTCACCACCTACGACGTCGCAAGCGAGTCGGGATCCGAAGCCGAGAAGCGTTCAAGTCCGGGATCCCACATCATCAACTTCACCCATCCGGCGATGGTCGCTTATCACTTCGAGGTGAGCTATCAGGCCGCGTGCTATCGAATCAAGGATCTGGGATACATCAACCGCGACCAGCTCACGAAGCTGCTCGAAGACGAGGACCGCTTCGGGAGGCCATATCTTGATCTGCTTCCGAAGGGTCGCATGCTGTATAAGTCTGATTCGGACGGGCATGAACTTGAGGAGCAACTTGTACCCCTGGTCATCGACGCACTTCGTGCGGAAGAGATCAGTGAGTCGAAGGCGCGATCGATCGCCAAGACCCTGGGCCTCGGTCGAGACAAGATCGAGACCATCCTCGCGTTGGGCGAAGCCGTCCAGTAGGTCTGCTTATGGACGGGACCAGCCGCACCCACGCACTGATCGATACCAGTGTCTTGCTCAATTTCTTGGCTGTTGACCAAGCGAGGTTGCTCGGCCTGCACCCGGCGTACCGGTTCGTCGTGACAGACCACGTTCGTGGCGAGATTACCGATCGGAGGCCCGAGCGTCTCCAGCGATTTGAGACAGCAATTTCAAATGACACTTTCGACCTCGTCTCCGTCACGGGGCTTGACGAGCTTGCGATCTTCGGGACGTTGATGTCCGAGGGCAGGCTTGATATCGGCGAGAGTGCGGCCGCCGCTCGGGCGATCTGTCACGGACTACCACTCGCCACGGATGACCGCAGGGCTCAGAAGATCGTTGCACGCTTGTTCCCGCAGTTGGTGATCGTCGACACGCCAAGCATCATGCAGGACTTGATTCGAGCTGCGGTCGTGACCGTGGACCGTGCCAATCAGCTCAAGTCAGATTGGGAGACGCACCATCGCTTTCGGATGACCTTCGAGAAGTTCACGGCCTGATGACCCGACCTCGGGTCTGAGCAGATGGGTGCCAAGCTCGCACAAAAGGTCGGTCGCAGCGAGTGGTCGAGTGGGGTGAGACATGGTGGCCGGGTAGCTATTGCGGGTCGAGACGGTGGTACCGTTCCGCCTCTTCGACGAGCACCGGGTCCACCCCTGCCTCACCAGCGAACTCCCGCCATCGGGACACTGCGGCGATGACCTCGTCGAGGATCGCGTCCGCCCGTCCACGCTTCATCGACGCGGTCCGTACGAGCGAGCGGAAGTCCTCCCGATCGAAGCCGTCCCGCTTGCCGTTGAGGCTCATCTGGTGCCGGTTCGTCCATGCTCCGGCCGGGTTGTAGCTGTACATCACGTCGAACGCGGGCGAGAGCGACCAGCGTCCTTGCTTGTCCATGAGGAAGGCGATGTTCTTGACGTGGTCGTCCTGGTTCCTCGCGACGATGTTGAACGCCGTCCGCCTGAACTGCTGCTCGATGTCCCGCATGGGCAAGTTGAGCCGACGCATCACAGCGATCGCCTGCTCGTACGAATGAGCCCCGGCGGCGTTGAAGTCGAAGTGCCCAAGGGCGCCGAGCGACTGCATGTGGAGCTTCTCGCCGCTGTCGAGCCGGTCAAACCGCTTGGTCATGAAGTGGCGGCGGCCGCCCTCCTCGAACAGCCTGCACTCGGTCATCTCGACCCCGGCGGCCTTAGCCATCAACGCGTAGGCGTACTCGACGGCCCCGAAGCCTTGCGGGTCCGCGAGGTCCTTGTCCTTGTTGTTCTTCACGCCGTCGAACTTGAGCAGCCAGTACTCGAAGCCCGGCGGGGCCGTGACCTGACCCGACCTGACTTCGTTGGTCTGAGGGTTCCAGGCGATGACCGCCTTGGCCCGGGCCCCGCCGGCCGACGCTCCGACACGGAGGATCTCGCGGAGGGCCTCCTCGCGGTTGTCGCCGAGGTTGGTCGCGAGGACTTCGCGGCCGCGGAGGACCTCGGAGGCAAGCTCAACGAGGGCGTCGATGTCGACGGGCGTGGACTCGGTCGCACGCGGACCTGCTGCGGGCTGGAACTCCAACGCTCCCATGCCCCGTGTGCCCGTGTAGCAGAGCCGTTCGACCGCATCGATCTCATCGGGCAAGCGGCCTTGTGCGTCGAGCCACCTGTTGATTACCGCATTGCCGAACTTGTCGGGCAGGGCGTCGGCGAGCATGCCGGGCAGGCCGTAGAACGTGCCGCGTGGCAACGCCGGGAACGTGTAGACGGTGTCCGCGAGCGGCATCTGGAGCGGGGCGACTTCGATACCGCTGCGTCGGAACTCGGGGGTGTATTCGAACGCCGCGACGCCGCCGGGCCCATCGACGGAAACGGCTCCGATCATGCGGCCCCAGAGCCTGACTTCGGCAACGGTCACGAGCTGCCCCCGGCTTCTTGGTCAGCATCCGGGCCATCGTCTGGCGCGGTGGACCGATCGGGTGCTTCGTCATCGCCCCAGGACCATTCGGACGCGGACGGCTCGCCTTCCTTGTCCGCCTTGGAGACGGCCCGCTTCCGCTGTCGCTCCAACTCTTCGAGCTGGCGGAGCGGACTGGGCACGGGCTCGGGGACGATGGTGTCCAGCCGGTCCAGCAGGCCCAGCACGCGGAGCACCCGGACGAGGTTCTTGAGCTGGGTCGAACCCCCGGCCTCCAGGCGGAAGACGGTGTTCTTGTGGACACCCGCCTCGGCCGCCAGGTCGGCCTGAGTCAGGTTTCGGTCGAGCCGGAACCGGCTGAGACGCTCCCCCAGCCTCTCCAGCACTGCTTCGTCCGTCATGTGGCCAAGGTCATCCATGAATCACCATCCGTGGTGACTATATCGTCAAAACGGCCACAAGTCACCATCGATTGTGATCCAAGTGGGATATCCCCGTGGCTCACTCTGGCGGGGCCCGGGGGCAGTTGCTTTGGCCTGAGGATCGGGTATTGTTCGGTTCGAGACATGGTTTCCAGAACAGTGTCTCGCGGAACGCCCGAGTCGGCCCACCAGCCGCCTCGGCGTCCGCACACGGACTCCGACCCCCGGGAGCCCGGCCTCACCAGCCGGGCGAAGGGAGCGGGACTCATCACCCCGCCAACTACCCCAGAGATGGGGGTGTGGCAGTCGGAGACGCGTAGAGCCGGATGCGTGGAGACATGCTTGTCCGGTTCGACGGAGGCTGCTGCGAGTAAACGCTCGACGGTCCAACCCCGAGAACAATCCGCAGCTTCTATCCGATGGCTCGCCTCGTCGGCGACGGAACCGGGGCGACCTGGACAGACTCGTGTCCGCGAATCCCTGGCAGGGTCGCTGGCACGAGCCGTCATGCTTGAAGCGGTGAGGCGAGCAGAGAGCTTCGGCCCGACGCTCGCGTAATCCGTCTCGGGGGGATCGGGGTCTTGCACCTCGTTCAACCCGAGCCGCCGTGGGGAGCTTGTCCGCAGCGATGCGGGCGACCGGGCGTTGACCACGCCCGGCGACCGGCCGAAACAGCCGGCGGTGAAGAGCTCAACCATGAGAGGCTCGCGAGGGCTTGGCGGTGAATCGAGACGGAGACGGTGCCGAACAGCGCAACAAAGCCGTCTGTCGATGGGTAAGCCGGAGCTTCTGGGTTCTGCCGGCTGAAATCTCGCGTGCTGACGCCCGCGAGCAAACGCCGTTCTGGGAGGAATCCCGGAGCGGACGACAGAGGGCCGAGCGACGTGACCGTCTCGGTGGCGAGCATGGCTAACAGGGGAAGGTCTCGGGCTGCCGGAATGATGGTCCGGTGCCGGGTGCGTTCTTCGGAATGAGGTCCACCCGGTGATTCAAACGCCTGAGACCGGGAGTGTGCCGCAAGTAGACAGTCGGGCTCGGCTCTGCCGAGTTCGAGCGGTGACCGCTGCAAGGCAGTGGCGGCCCGTTCGGTGAACCATCGCAACGCTTCGGGGTGGTGCCCGGAGCGGATGGTGTCGGCGACGACGAAAGCGGCGACGCGTGCTTCTGTGTGTGGACGCCGGCCCATCGTGCACAAGTGTGCGATGGGCGGGTTCCCAGGCGGTCGGCGAGCGGGCGTGGGGCATCGGGGACGATGCTCCCGCCCGCTCGGCCGGCGGCGTTATGCAAGGAGTGGTGTCTGGGCCATCGGCCTGGTGCACCGCAACGTCCATGGATTGTGCAACAGCAATACATGGAATCTGGATCAGCGGGATGGAGCCGGGATCAGCGGGATGGAGCCGAGCACTCCGCGAGGTGAGCACGGAGATCCCGCCGAGGTTTTAGTCGCGAGGCGGTGAGTGGCATGCAGGCGACTCACCGGCGGATGCAGCTGAAGGTTGCCGCCCCGGACACTGCAGCAGGAACGGGCGGAACAAGGTTGTGAAGGAGGTTCTGTAGCACGGGGGCTCTGGGTGTCGTGCCCGGATGAAAGGCCGAAACGACGCCCCTCTCTGTCTGCCAACACACAAGGAATGCTATGACCAACTACAACTACCTCCCGACGAGCGTGCCCGGCTTCGTGCAGCAGCTCGCCGTCGCCTACATCGCACGCGGCTACTTCTTCTACACCGCGGGCCACATCCCTCCGGGGAGGGACCCCATGTACATCGACCGCAAGCTGCTCGACAAGTACGGCGTCGAGATGTCCCGCTGGCAGCGAGCCAGGCGACGACTCGTGGGCCGTGCGAGCATCCAGTACATGCGGTACGGCTCGTTCTGGCTGCTCATCGCCACCCACGGCAAGCACGAATTCTTCGAGCGGGAGCGAACGGTGATCCGCGACGTCCGCCGCGAGCCCATCGCGTTCGCGGGCTACAGCATCGGTTACCGCCGCGGCTTCGACCGGAGCTGGCACGCCTCGGTCCGCATCCACCCCAACGAGTTCAGATGGTTGAAGCAGTTCATGGTGCAGTTCGCCCGGAACGCGACCCGGGAAGAGGTCGAGCAGGAGTTCGGGCGGCTCCGGTTCGAGCCGTACGCCCCGGTGGTCCGGCAGCTCTTCTCGGTGCTCCGGGCGGTGAACAAAGCCCGGGCGGAGCTGAACCTGGAGCCGGTGCCGGCCGAGGCGATCCGCACCCAGCGTCGGGTGATCACGCCCTTCGAGCCGGTAAGGGCACACGCCCCGCGGGTGCACGCATAACCCTATCCAACCGGGAGACGCTTCCAGAAGGGTTCACGCCCAGAAAGGACGGCTCGCATGAACAGGAAGAAGCGTATGGATTCGTCAGAGAAGAACCAGCCTGCGGCGGAGTTCAGGATCAACGGCGTTAAGGCCGTAGTCTGGCAGAACGAGACCCGCAACGGCTCGATGTTCAACACCACCCTCGTCCGTGTCTACAAGGACAAGGACGACGAGTGGCAGGAGACCAACAGCCTCGGCAGGGACGACCTGCTCGCGGCGAGAAAGGTGCTCGACGAGGCTCACTCGTTCATCCTGCACGAGGAGCGCAACGCCCGTTCGGCCGAGTGATCACAGACGGCCGAAGGTTCTCGCGGGCAGGACGGTCTTGCCCGCGACACGGTGATTTGGGGAAGCCCTCCCGGCCCCCTTCACCGTCCGATGTCCCGAATCGTCGCACGCCGATGGGCATGGACCGTCGGCGTGCTCCTCTCCAATCATCCATGAGGGTGACGCCTCTCGCGTCACGGCCACACCCCGCCGCGGACCATGCGGCGGGGAGCATGGCCTCGCGTAGCGAGGCGTACAATCTCCCCGACGGGCCGCGGCGGGTGCGTTCTCTTTATGGCGCCAGCATGCCCTCTTCCACGAGCGTGGGTCCCAACTCATTGAGCAGTTGCTGAATACGCCGCACTTCGCGAATGTGCTCAGGCTTGAGGCGGGTCCACACGCGGTTGTAGCTCCACTTGGTCCGTTCGGTGTCGACGTGCGTGTTCTTGCCAAAGACAAGCACCATGCCTCGCACCTTCGCCTGGTCGCACCCGTTTGCGTTCGCGGCGGCGAGCAGTGCTTTCAATCCCTCCTCGTCACGATTCAGCGCCCCGAAGTTCTGCAATGCCGTCCAGGACATCGGCTCCGGGTCGATGCGGATGTTCGCCTCCCGGTCGCCGGGCTGCCAATAGCCACGGTCGAGGAACGGCTTGAGGTCTCGCAAGACAGCCTCGGAACGGATCCGGGCGATGAGGTCCAGCTTCGTGGCCTCGGCTTCGATCTCTCGGGCGGTAATGTCGGCTTCGACATCGCGACGTCCACGTTCGGCATTTGCGATCTTGGTTTCGCGTGCGATGACGGCGAGGCGTTCCTCGTAGTCTCGCTTGGCCACCGCGAGCTGCTCTCGAAGCTCCGCGTCACGCTCCATGTCACGACGTTCCGCATCGATCTGCAGCTTGGCAAGCCGTAGCTCCGCTTCCTTCCTGAGACGCTGGGCCTCAAAGAGTGCCCGCTCCAACTCCACCTCTCGGGCGTTCTTCTCGACGGTGTCGGCCGCCTCCTTGTCTGCTGCGCGACGACCCCTTTCAGTGGCGGCAAGCCATGCACTGAACCGGCTCGCCCGGTACTGGTCGATCCTCTGCTGGAGCGTCGGAAGGTCCGAGACGTCCGCATCGAGATCAACCCCGGCGAGCGTCGCCATCAGCCACGCCTCGTTCTCAGCAACCCGAGCGAGCCGGTCGCGTGCCCAAAGGAAAAGGTCATCGGCCTGAGTCTCGGCCGCCGGCGTCGGAGCAAAGCCGATCTGTGGTGTATCGACGTCTTTCTCGACCAGAGCGAGCAATCGACTCAGCTGCTCTCGCTTTGCATCGATCTCGCCGACTTCAAGCAGTGGCCGCTCGACATACGCGAGATACTGAACGCCCGCGGTGTCTTTGACGGCGAGGCGCTTTCCGTCGTCGTTCGTCAGCAAGTCGTCCATCGTCTTCGTCAGGGCCGCGTGACGCTCCGCGAGCTGGTCGAGCAGCGTGCCGCATTGCAGGAGCCGGGCCTGGTAGCGTCGCAGCCGAAATCCGGATTCGATGTCGATGGCTTCCTGAGCCGCTCGTGATCGGAGACGCTCCGCGGCCCTTTCAGCTTCTTCTTCCGGTGTGTACTGGGCGAAAGCCGTGCCGCATCCGAGGGACAGCACGAGCATCATCAAGAATGTCAGCATGGGCCAGCGACTCATGGTCGTCCTCCTGTCGGTGCAGCATCTTCCGGTGTGGGTCTATTTCGTGCTCGCTGATGGTCGAGCAACTGGGCGAGCGTGCCGATGTGCGTGTGGAGCGGTCCGGTCTGCCTCCACAACGACTGGGCTTCCTGCTCGATCAGCTTCACCCGTTCGACGGTCGTGGAGCCGGGTGATCGCTCGGCTTGCTGCAAGGCGAAGCGTACATCCGCAATGGATATCGCGATGGTCTCGACGCCGTTGCGGATGGCGGCGAGAGCCTCGGCCGCCACGGGCTGTGTGACCAGCAGGCGGTCGAAGTCTTCTGGCCGCGTCTCACTCGAGATCGGCGTGCCGAGGCGGTCGATGAACGCGAGGTGCACGCGTTCGAGTGCCGCCTCCGCCTCGCCCAGCCGGACCATCGCCGAAGCGATCGCATCACGGACCTTGGATTCCTGGAGCCTTCGAGCGGCGTCGGGGTCGACCGCATCCATGAACGATCTGGTCAGGCCCCCCTCCGCTTGCTCTGGCGATGAAGTCGCAGGCCCGAACAGGCTGCCAGCGGACTGCAGGCTGTGGACGCCCGCGAGCCAACGGGCTGGGGCACGGTCGTACAACCTCACAAGGTCACCGGCGGCGAAGTTGGCGATGATCAGCCCGATGACGCCCATGACCCACGGCGTGACCCGTGGTTTGCGGTGAACGCTGATCGGCCCGCGGGGCTTGAATGCGACGCCGGGGGCGACGGAGATGAACGAGCGTGGCTCCTCACGGACGGTCCCGGTCTGAGCCTTCGCTTGACGAAGAGCATCCTCATCGAGCAGCACCGACACGTCGCCCAGCGCATCGAACGCGATCTCGACGCCATTTCCCGCCGCGATGGCCTCCCCGAAAGGCTGAGCGAACTCCTCTTCGGGGTCGGCCTGCTGCCACACGTTCACGCGACGGTCCCGGGTCGACTGCCATGCGGCCGCGATCGCCATGAGCACGACGTAGAAGCCGATCGCTCGCGTCCAGGGCAGAATGCACAGCACGACACCCGCGGCACTGAGCACGGCGGGCTCGTAGCGTTCGAGCAGCGTCCATTCATGCTCGACGTTGAAGCGGCGTCGGATGATCTCGCCGGCGTGCCCCGTGAACCCGTCGTTCGGCCCGATGAGCCGCATCGGCCCGGCGTACCTCAGCCAGCCGAAGGAACGCCCCAACCACACGCCGATGATCAACGCGATGAACAGGAGCATGGGCACGGCGATGGGCACCGCGAGGAGTGAGCCGACCGATGTGCCGGTGAGGAACCCCCGCAGGAAGAGCAGCACGCCCGTGTAAATGAGCAGGCCCGACAACGCGTGGAGCAACGCGACGAACCCGATGATGCGTCCGCCCGAGTACTGCCGAAGCAGCATCGCCACCACGCAGAAGCAGGATCGCGGGAAGTTGATCATCGGGCGGCTCCGTTCGGTCGGCGGCCCGACGGCGGGAAGCTCTGGCGGAACTTGCACCGCATGAAGCCCCGGCCCGACGCCCTCCAAGGCTCGCCCGCTCGAAAGACGATGGCTTCGGTGTAGTTGCGGTTGTAGCCGCCCCGCATCAGCTCGGTGAACACGCGGGCCGGCACGAGCGACTCGACCTGCTCGTTGTACCCGTGCGACGTGCTCTGCGGGATTGTCGGCGTGGAAGGGGCTCCCATGTAGGTGACGCCATACGAGGCTCGACGCTGCACGTCACGGCCGCAGAGTTGCTCCGCGTACTCGTTGGTCTCGGTGTCCCCGTTCGCGTGGAAGACTTTGATGCCGAACGCCCCGAGGAGCTTCTTGGTGCGGGAGGCGCCCGCCGCGTCCCCGCCGAAGGCGTCGTAGTAGTTCGGGAGGTTCTGAGAGAGGTAGACGGTGGCGGTCTTGGTCGATCGTGCCGTGGTCTGGAACGTCGGGTCGTACCCAGAGGTGAAGAGCTGGGCCTCATCCGCCCAGAGGAAGACCGGCCGGGTTGTGTCGGGCTTCGCATCGCGGCGTTCGACCATCCGCTGGAAGATGGTTTTGAACAGGACCTGCACGAAGCGTCCGGCCTCGCGGTACACGTGCACGGGCATGTCGAGCACCAGCACGACGCCCTGCTCGATGACCTCCGGCACGATCGTCGTCTTGGTGAGCAGCAACTCTCGAACGTCGCCCCGCAGGAGCGTGTCCGTCAGGGCCCCGACCATGCTGACGACACTGGAGCGGGGCTTGGGGTCGAGCTTGGCGAACTCGTCCAGGAAGTAGGTCGCCACGTGGTGCAGGTCGCCCTCGGCGGTCGGGTCGGGGCGGGGGTGGTCGAGGGCCGCCCGGAGCAGTCGGGCACAGCGGGAGCCGGCTCGCCAGTTGTCGTCGGCCGCCTGCTCCAGCGACTGGGGGGCGGACCGGATGACGGCCGCCACGTCGTCCATGGTGACCTTCTCGCCGGCGAGCTTGATCAGGTCGATCGCGTTCCGGAGGAGTTGGGAACGGGCCTCCCGCCAGTAGGGGTCACCGCCCAGCACCTTGCCCGGGTGGTGCACCTCCAGGACCTCCTCGAACAGCGACACGAGGTTCGAGGTGATCCCCGCCCCGGGCCCGGGCCGCCGCATCTCGTAGTCGATGAAGTTGAACTTCCACGGGCGTCCGGGGCCGAAGCGGATGAGCGAGCTGGCCCGCCCGGTCTCCCGGCAATACCGCTCCCAGGTCTCCGCTTCATCCGGCTTGCCGGTGAGCACGAGCCCCCCGTACCCCGCTTGGAGGAACGCCCGGGCGATGGTCTGACCGCTGCCCGAGGTCTTGCCGCTCCCGAGTCCGCCGAAGATGTGGACGCCCTCCAGGGCGTCCCGCAATGTCAGCACGTCGCTCGGCGTGAGCCGAACCAGAGGCTGGGACAGCGAGAACCGCCGCCCCGGCCCGGGGGCGGTTCCGGGCTGTCCAGCGACCTGTGACATGGGGCCGATTATAGTTGCGACTGTCCGGCTTCATCCCGCCCGAAGGGCCTCCGGACCCTCTGCGAGGGCCCTAAGCGGATGCTTAGGGGAGACGTCTGCTGCACTTCCGACCCCTGCACCAGACCCCGGCCGCTCCGCTAGTCCTGCTCGACCACCTGGCCCGGGCCTCCCTGGGCCTTCTTCCGGACGGTCATCCGCTCGATGAATGTGCCGGTCTGCTCCTCGTCGATGTAGAGCTCCGAGACCTCGGCCAGGATGGATGCCCGGCGAGTGGTCACGGCGGAGTACAGCCCCTCCAGTTTGCGGCCGTGCACCTCGATGACGTGCGAGCTGAACTCGATGGTGACGACCGGCTCACCGTCGGGGTCGAAGGCGACCTGCCGGAGGGCGTCGTATCTCAGAGCGAGCCACCCTCCCCGCTTGGGGCGGATGTCCAGCATCTCCGGACGGGTGCCGTAGACCACGGCGGCGGCGTCATCTCCCCGGATGAGCTTGCGGAGTCCCTCGCGTGGGTCAGCGTCCATAGCGGAAGCCCCCCAAGTCCTCCTGCTTGGTCTGCTCGAATCCAAACGAATGGTCTTCCATCTTCATCTCCGCATACTCGGGGTCGTTCGTCAGGTCGGTGGCGTTCATGACCGGGCGTTCCCGTGAGATGGCGTTCCGGAGGGCCTCCCGGTCGTCGACAAAGACCCGGAAGTCTTTCCGGGCGGCCTCGCCCGCGGCGAGGATGTCCCGGGACTCGGCTCGACCCCAGCCGAAGCGGTCCGCGACGAACGCGGTTGCCTCTGCTCGGCGTCCCTGGATGCGGCCCGGGGTGGTGACATAGTCGTGCTCGAAGTGGCCGAACTTCTTGGGCAGCAGGCGAAGCCCCGAGACCGCAATCTGTCCAAAGGGGTTGAACCCTGTGATGGTCACCACGCTCCCGGCCTTGATTGGCTTCCCGATGAGCGGACGGACCTGCCGGGTCACCCGGATGCGGTCACCCACGGCGAGCTTCGCCCGCTGGACACGCGAGACCGTGAAGCGGTCCGCGTGCGACAGGTTGAGCCGGACGGGTGTCCCGAGCTTCCCAAGCACCCACACACCGTTCATGGCGTCTGTCCCGATGACCCTGGTTCGGTCGCCCGATGCGAACCCGCGGGACGGGCGGTAGAAGTCCACCACCATCCCCCGCTCGTAGAAGCGGGCACGACGCATCTCGGCGTCGGAGAGTCCCGCCGACACGAGCTGGAGCACGGAGCGGTCTTTGCCATGCAGCCGGCCCGCTGAGTGGAGCTTGTCCCGGACAACCTCCGTGAGAGCTCTGGCTCCCGCGAGGGTTGGTGTGACCAGCAAGGCCTTCTTTCCCTTGACCTCCCACCCGGTGAGATAATCGGCGGCGTGGGGGAACGGTGATTCATCATCCGGGGCGACGCTGAGCTTGCCCAGTTCGTCGAGCGTCTGGACCGCGGTACAGCCGCCGTCGTGTTGAAGAGCATCAACGGAGCGTTCGAGGTCGTTCTGTCGGTCACGCAGCACGCGACGCTCGGCGGAGCTGAGGCCGGCTTCCTCACGGAGCAAACGGAATGGGTCCCCCCGCTCGTACTTGCGGGAGCGGGCTTCATCCCCGCTGAGCACGATGCGGGCACCGCATCGCTCTGCGGCGGCGGCGAGCTTGGCGATGGTTCGCATGCCGATGCGGCCGGCGTCCTCGACCCAAAACACGGGCTTCACTGCTCTCGGGAGTGTGTTCCTGAGCCGGCTCGTGTAGTCATCGCTGCTGAGCACACGAGCAACAGTCTGGACGTCGCCGATGCCGTAGTCCTTCTCCGCCTCGCGTGCCGATGCTGCGGTCGGTGTGACGACAACCAGCTTGTACCCGGCCTGCTGCACGCCCGTCATGGCGGCCCGCACCAGCTCGGCCTTGCGGGTGGGTCCGGTGTTCTTGAACAGGGTGATGCGGTCGGTGGAGCCGAGGAGCTTTTCCAGGACACCCCGCTCGTAGTCGTCCAGCTTCGGAATACTCCGGCTGAGTGGTCTGGTCTCGAAGGGCCGGACCGAGTTGCGACCTGCCTTCGCGAACCGGACCAGCTCCCGTTCCTCCGCGACGGCTTCGTGCGTGGTGAAGTAGGTCTTGTCTCCGAGCCTCCGGCGGATGAGCTCCGGCGTGTGCCCGATGGCGTCGGCGATGTCCTTGGTCTCCGCTCGACCGAAGCTGAACCTGAGTGCACGCTGCACGAGCTTGCTCTCTTCGACGATGGCGTCTCGCTTGAGCAGGTCGGTGATGGCGGCCCTCACGGCGTCGTGTGCGGAGAGGGAGGCGAACAGGTGCGAGCCCCAACGGCTTCGCCGGGTGTGCTCGGGATTCGGCTCTTCTTCGTGGCTCGGCTCTTCCCGGTACTGCTTCGCCTCTTCGGGTTCTGGCTCTTGCTCTGTCCTGTGATTCTCTTCGGCTTCTGGCCCCTGCTCCGGCACGGGTTTATCCGACCCGGGCGACAACCGGGGCTCGTCGACACCCACGTCATGCTCGGCGTTCTGCTGGTGCGTCGTGCGGTTCCCTTTGAGCCCACGGATGGTGGAGACTTCGTGGTCAGAAAGCCGTGCTGTCCAACGCTCGTGGAGTTCGTCGAGCGTGAACTGGTCGGTCTTCCGCTCCCTGGTCTTGGCTCCGAGTGTCGCCTTGCGTTCCTGCTCGAAGCCGAGTTCGCTCGCGATGGACTCGATGATGTTCTTCCGCCGAGAGAACTCGTTGATGGCCTCGGGCGAGACACCGACCACCTCGAAGGCGTGCTCGGTGCGTTCGACCCGATAGCCGACCTTGACGAGGTTGGCGGCGAGGCGAGACAGAGCCACGGTCTGAAAGTACGGGGCCTTTCGCGTGACCTCCCCAAGCTGGATGGCCTTCCAGCGTTGCTCATCGCGGTCGTAGGTGCAGTTCATGACGAAGTTGTGCGAATGGAGATGCACATCGGGCTCGCCGTCGACGGGTCGGGTGGTGAAGTGCTGGTACTCGGCCCACACCATGTTGCCGGTCGACCGGTCGTGGTTGGCACCACGTGCCCGGACGCGTGTCTGGACCATCGCCTCAATCTCGGCCATCGTGTCCCGGACTGACTGGCGGAACGCCCAGAGCACGTCCGGGTCCTTGGTGACGGCGTACAGCACCGAGACCGACTTCGGCGTGCTGAATGTGAAGTCGTATCCGACGCGACGGCCGTCCTTCGTGCGTGGCGTCAGCCGCTCGTCGTTCGTTGGGTGCCGGTTCTCGACCAAGCGTGCGAACGCTTCGCGTGCGACGTTTCCCTCGAGGCCGAGCTGGTCGGCACCTTTGCCCCGCCAGACGCCGGGCTGCTCGGTGCCCTTGCTGTAGTAGTCGTCCTTGCAGAGCAGCTCGACGAAGTACCTCTGCACAGACACGGCTCGGCATTGGGTGGTGATTCGCAGCACGCGGGGACTCCGGAGCGTGGCCCGCGGTGAAGCCGCGGCCATCGTCCATCATCCGGGAGACACGCCTATGCGGTTTCAACGCGTAGAGCGTGCTGTGACATGGGTTTTGTGACACACCACTGGGGACCATCAACTCGGTTCTGAGCAGTGCGACTGACGCGGCCCGGGACGGGCCGTTGGGGCGGGTGGGCGGGCGAAGAAGTCGGCCCCGGCGTAAGCCGGGACCATGCTGTCTCTGATGTTCAGAGCACGAAGTGCGGCGGCCCGCGCAGGCCGCCGCGGTTGCGGTTACACCCGCTCCGTGATGAGCACGAACGGCTCCCGGCTCTCGAAGTTCTGTCGAACGAACAGCTCCTCGATGTCGTGGTCCTGGTCTTCCACCCGGATGACGTACGCATCCAGAAGTGCGAACTGCCGCGTCGCCTCCCGCACGTCGCCGAGCCTCCGGACAAGCTCCTCGCGGAATGCCTTCGGTCCGCCGTAGAGGCCGTCTTTAGCCATCAAGCGAATGGCTTCAGCGGTCATCAGCACGGGGCACTCGAACCCGGCCTCCCGTGCGAACTCGCCGAGCGGGAGGAGTGCGTCTCGCTCGTACAGGTCCCAGCACTGGGTGGCCGTCTCCGGCATCACCACTTCTTCGCCGACCGGCGTGGGTTGTGCGTACTCCATATGTCTCTCCAATCACGCGGCTACCTGTCCCGCAGACGGCCGCCCCTATTCCGTTGTGTTCGCTCCGCCACGAACGGCGACGGAGCAGGACAACCACGTCCGGCGGGACCGGCCGCGGATGCCCCAAACCTGTTCACGCGTTGGCGACTGCCGCGGGCTGCTCGTGCTCGTCCGAGGGGATGAGCACAGCGTCGAGGATGCGGGCGGCGGTCTTCTGCACCCGGTCGAGCACGGCGGCGAGCTTCTCGGCGTCGCCCCCATACGTCTGGATGTAGTCGCTGCACGCGGTCCCGGGCTCCAGACCGATGCCGGTGCTCACCACGTACGCCACGGCCTCGGCCTCAAGCTCGCGTGTCTGCTTGTCACCACGCTCGGCGTGCTCGCCGTGGTGGAGCATCTCGTGTGCGAGCTCGTGCACGAGCACCGAGAACCGCTCCGGCGGTGTGAGTTCCGGGCGGATGCAGATGTGCCCGCCCATGCTCACCCCGGCGGCCTGGCCGATGTCCATGCGGACTTCGAGCATGATGCCCTGGTCCACGATGAAGCGTTCAAGCCGTTGGAGGTGCTCCTTGGGCGTGCCCTGCATCTGGGCCGGCGTCGGGAGTGCCTCGCCGTCGGTCTGCGACACATCGAACACGGAAGCGGCCTTGAAGCGGAGCACCTTCTCCGGGTCCTGCCCCGGCTCGGCGTCCTGCTTCAGCAGCATGGGTGCGATGATGGTGATGCCCTTCTCTCCCTTGCGGACCTGGCGTCCGATGCTCTGCCATGTCCGGTACCCGGCCACGCGGGTGGCGTCCGGTCGCTGCGACAGAATGAGCATCACATTGCCGAACGAGTACCGGTGGAACTTGCCCACCATTTCCAGAAACGCTCGGAGCGTCTCGCTCCGGCCGGCGTTCAACTCGGCGGCGAGTCGTTCGATGGCGTGGTCGATGTGCTGGCGTGCTTCCTGTGCCTTCGTCATCGGACGGCCGTCCGCCTTCGGCGGAAAGGCCTCTGATGCGAGGTCAACTGGAGTGCGGGCTGAAGCAGCCCGCGGAGCGGTGCTGCTTCTCATGCGAACTCCTCCAGCGATGGGTGCACGTTGCCGCGCACCGGTGTGTAGTCGGGCCGGAGTCTTCGCTCTTCCCACGCGATGACGTCGCTCAGGCGTGCGTACCTGATGCGGCCCCGCTGCTCGAAGGGCAGCTCCCCCCGCTGCATGGCGTCGATGACGGTCTCCCGCCGGCATCGCTGCATCTTGCTGATTTGCTCAAGGCTCAACCATCGCGGCATCCCCTTCGGAAAGGCGGATGTGTTCAGGCTCAACTCGTCGGACTGCTGGTGCGGCGTCCGTGCCGCGTGGTCCGGACTCATCGGGCACCGTCGATGATGATGTGTCCCCGAGCGTTCGGCTCAGCGAGACGTGGTTTGGCCGCGAGGCCCAAACAGCGTTCTGCTGCGTGACCCTCTGGCATGTATCTGTGTGCGTTCATGTGCATCCATCTCCTGTTCATTCAGTGGTGTGCCCCGCCACGCTTTCCCGGCAGCGGGCGGAGCGGGAATGTCTTCGCCCCGTGTGAGGCATTCCCGCTCCGACCGCCTCCGGGGAAGCCCAGCAATAGGGCCTCGCGGGGCACGCGGAGCGTGCCGTCTAGCGAGACCATGGACTCCTCGGCGGTCCCGGCGGCCGACCAGCAGCGGGCATGACGGGCGGAGCGAAGCGGAGCCCGGCGTGACCGATGCAGGCCGACGGGGCCATCCGCTTGCTGCGGACTACCGACGATGGAACATCCGCGATGCTTCGTCGATGGCCGCGGCCAGCACTTCGCTGAGCCGTCGCTCGAACTCGGCCGTGCCCTTGCGGTCGTCGTTCCGGGGGCGAACCAGTCCGTGGGTGTGCCTCGCTTTATTGTGCAACGAGGGCTCGACCCGATGGGCGAGCACGAGCAGGGCACGGAGCAGGTTGCTCGGCCGTACGGTGACTCCCAGGCTCTCGCTCAGCCGGACACACAGCGACTCGAACCGTCGCTTGTCGTCGGGATGAATCCGAGTCCGCAGTGTGGTCTCGGTCGCTCCGGCGAGCGTCTCGCGAAGCGGAGCGGCCGACGTCTGAGGCTTCGGCGAGTTGGGTGTGAGCATCGCGTCCATCGCGATGCCGGCGAGCGGCGAGAACGGGCGGTCTTTCTCAGATTGGGAACTCATCGTCGACCTCCGTTTCGGTGAGTGAGCCGAGCCCTCGCTGGGCGAGGACAAGGCGTGTTTCGACGCTCCCGGCCAGTTCGCCGAACTCCCGGGCGACCGGGTGGTCGGGGAAGGCGTCGGGCACGGGCCGGCCGACCTTCTGGGCGGCCGCCACGACCGTGGAGCGGCTGATGGCGGGCGTGAACCGGAACGTGTTGCCCGGCGGCATGGCGAACGTCTGGTCGACGTAGGCGAGCAGTTCCCTGGCGAGCCGGGTCCGGATGTCCACGGCGTTGAGCACCACGCCGAGCAGTTGTAGCTTGGGGTTCGGCCCCGAGCGGACTGCGGTCATGTCCCGGAAGGCGTCGGCAAGGCCGGTGATGGCGAGCGGGTCGGGCGTCGCAGCCAGCAGGAACCAATCCGAGTGGGCGTAGGCCGAGAGGGCCGGCGAGAGCACTGTGCTCGGCGGGGTGTCGAGCACGATGACGTCGTACCGGTCGCGGAGTGTTTGCAGGGCGTCCCCGAGCACGTCGAGCCGGTTCCAAAACCGTGAGCGGGCGGCGAGTTCAGCATCGATGGTTTCGAGCCGTCGCTTTGCCGGGATGAGGTCGAGCCGGTCCGGGAGCCACGGGTCCGTCTCGCCCCGACTCACGATCGCTTCGGTTGGTGTGACCTCGCCGAGCAGCAGCTCCAGCGTGCCGGCGTAAACATCAGGGCTGAGGCCGAGGTGTTTGGTGGCTCCTGCGGACGGGTCCAGGTCCCAGAGCACCGTGCGGTGGCCGCGGTTGGCAAGGCCGCGGGCGATGTGGACGGCGGTGGTGGTCTTGCCGACGCCGCCCTTCTGGTTGCCGACGGCGATGACCGTCCCACCCCAGAGGGTTTCGAGTCCGTTCATGTGTTTCTCCTGTTGTGTGGTTATGGCCGGGGCCCGACCGGATGAGCGGTTGGCATTGCCACGCTCCATCCCGCTGGCCATCGCGGCGTCCTGGCTCGAAGGCCACGACGCCACACCGGCACCCGCGAGACTGCCACAACTCGGAGAACGAAGTCAACGGTGATTCGGCGTCAACGCCACCACGCCGACCGGGCCATCAAGGCGTCAACGCCGTGACGCCATCCGGCCGCACAAGGGTCTTGCACGGACGCATCGAAGTGGGACAAGGTGAGAATGGAAAGGGAACGGCCGCCGAGACTTCGGCGGCCGCTGAGACTGGAGATCGACCACGGACGCACACCGAGCCGATGACTCGAAACTACGACACTTCGTGCCGAGTCGTCAACGGTTGGCTCTTCCGCCGACTCCGGTCTCTCCACACGGCGAGCACTCGCCGCATCGAGAGGGAGGGGACCATGACGACGATCACGTACGCCCGAGGGCGGGACTGGCACATCGAGGCACGCAAGCCCCGGGGTGGCTTCTGCTTCATCCACGAGCACAGCATCCAAGCCGCATGGTCGTGTTTGCGGTCGGGCGACATCGAGCTGCGAGACCTTCGGGTGTGGCTCGCGAGCCACGAGCTGCTGGCACGCCGATGCACGCTCGAAGCAGGCCGCACGCCCCGCTTCAGCCTCGAAGAGTTGCACGGCCTGGTCGGAGGGGTCGGGGGCGAGCACGTCCGACGGTCAATAAATCGCCTGGAGAGGCATGGACTGCTCCAGTTCTGCGAGGACGCCATCGACACCGTTCCGTACGAAGCTCGCGAGGATCCTGGCCGACCCATCCCCGTGCCTAGGCCTCTGCTCCGACTTCTGGCGAAGAGCCGCGGACGAGCGTTCATCGCCACGGTGCTCGGACACCTGCTCCGCTGCGTGTTCTACAAGAACGGTGTTTGCCGTTCCGGTGGGTGGTGCAAGGCCTCCTGGGTCGCGGACGTCTTCGGCGTCGCCATTCGGGCGGTGAAGGAAGCACGAGCACGCCTGCTCTGCCTGGGCGTGCTCCGGTCGGTCGCGGCGGATCAGCTCCGGCTCAACCGGTTGGGGTCGCCGCAGGTCGTGAGCCTGGACTGGGGCAGCGACCCCGCACCCCGGCAGCGACAATCCACAACCGAATCCGCACCCCCAGAGAAGCACAAGAAACTCTCCTCACGGAGAGTTGATCACCAGGAACCCGCCCGGGCGGCGGGCCCGGCTGGTGCTCGCACACGAGCGAAGGAACCGGACCTGAGCAACGTGACGGAGGCGGACCTGAATGACCCATGGCGGTTGGCGGCCCTGTTCAAGCAGGCAAGGCTGCGGGGATGGGTTCGGAAGACCGAGGCGGAGATTCTGGCTGTCTTTGCATGTGCAGCTCACGCGACACGTGTCTCGACGCGAAGTACGTGCGGGCTCTTTGTATGGATGGTGAGGTCGCGTGCGTTTCACTTCCTATCGGGTCTGGATGAAGACAATGGTCGCCGAATGCGGGGCAAGGTCGTCCCGCACGAAGGTAGCGGGATCAGACGCTTTCGAACCCGTGGCTCTTGAACTTGAGCGTTCTGCTGTTCTCTGTAACGGTCCGAACGACGTGCTCCGGCGCCCCATCAGGAATCTCTGCTTCGATCTCTAGCGTGACCCGAACGCGGGACCCAATGAGTCCGACGAGATGCGCAATGACCTCGTCGGCGACCTTGCCCGCGTCGCGTCCGACTCGTGTTGAGTTGAGTTCAATCGACCCGTGGTAGCGTCGCAGCTTGGGTGGGGTAGCGTCGGCCGGGGTCGCCGAATCCGGCGTGTTCGGGGCCAATGGTCCTGGGTCGCCGCCCTTCGCATCCCCCGCAGGTACTTCGGCAGCAGTCGGCGTGGGCTGCTCTTGGTCCATCTGAGGGGTGGCGACCTCGGGCTTCACGAGCAACGCTGCCGAATCAGGTTCCACCGACTCGATCTGCTGCCCACCCCGGAGTCCGCGGTACCGCTTCGATTCAGCGTCAAACGAGTCTGCGAACGCAAATGACTCCTGCCGCCACGTCAGGAGCGATAGGCCCTCACGAATCGCCCGGAGCAGTACAGACGGCCCACTCAACCGAGGTAGGTAGATGTACCTTCCGAAGTACTCGGTCAGTTGCTTGACGGAAACGTGGCCGTCCGCCCACAGTGGTACACGGTCGAGTTCCATCCGCAGCCGTGTCGGAGCCAGCGTCACGAGCAGAAGCTCATCGTTGCGGAGCTTCTTGCTTGCCCTGCTCGCAAGAGAATCGCCACCGTTCAGCCGCATGACCTGCCACTCAACGCCCGCCTGAGGAGTGTCTTGACCTGGGACGATAAGCCACTGGAACGTTTCTGGCACACGGGCACTGACCGCGTTGTTGGCAGAGTTACGCTGCGTCTCTGCTTGCTTCACCTGCTGTGGAGCGAGGTCAAGTGTCTCTTTCTCATCGAGAATCGAACACCATGCGAGGTACTTTCGTACCGCGTCGTCGAGGTCCTGAAGCCGCGTCTGGTCCGCGGCAAGGAACACCAGAGCATTGCGAAAGATCCTCGGGCTGCTTCCACGTGACTCCAGGATTTCCTTGGCAGCCGCCTCTGCCTTGTTGCCGGCTTGCTTCGAGTAGGAGTGCTCCACTCCGAGGACCACAAGACCTGCCTCCGGCGTGTCATCGACATCGCCACCGGATTGGGGCATCGGGTGAACCCGCGGGAAGTCGCCTTTCGACCGGAGGTCCGCTCGGAGCCTCTTGTCGAGTTCTTGGACAACCTTGTCTGGCTCCCTCTTGAGCTGCTCCGCCCGATCGTCTGCGAGCTTGGTGACAGTCGGCTGCGTCGAATACCAGTAGCGTGCCCCATCCTGGTACAGATATGTCGCGGCGGCAGTGAGCCGTCGCAATGCATCTCCAAAGACCGCTGTAGTTTCGCCGGGCATGACGCACCCGAGCTTGACACGACGGTCCTCAAGCCCCCGGTGGGCCGCTTGAGAGAGCGGTGCCGACCCCATGTAGATCGTTCTGGCGACTCGTCTGCAAGCCGAGAATTTGCCCAAACCCGGAAGATCACCGTCGAGTCGCAGAGGCAGCGACGCAGGGCCATCGACATCCTTCTCGATGACCGGCACCCAGTTGTCGGAGAGGTATCGGGTCAGCTCGAACTGCACCCTCGGGTCATCGATCGGAATGTTGGCAGGGAGAATGAGCGGATTGCGGTCGCCCTTTTCCCAAAGGCTGTGGATGACCGCTGCCATCAGTCGCAGCACGCCTCGGGTCCGCTGGAACTTCACGAGTGTGGACCAGTCCGTGTAGAGACGGTCGAAGATCTCTGGGTGAATCGGGAAGGCCGCCTTGATCCGCCTCTCGTAGTCGGCGTCTCGACACTCCGGCGGGAACTCATTCGCCTGGTCTCGATAGAGGTCGGCGAATCCACGAGCTGTAACATCACGATCCTTGAACTGAGCCGGTCCCGTCAGAGGCTGGAACAGTCTCCGCCGCACAATCTCGAAGCCCTCTTCGGCACTGGCTGGGCGCCATGAAGACTCAACGCGGCCGATCACGTTCTGGAGCCTGCTTAGAGCTTCCCGGCCTCGCTGTCCACCAACCTCGATGTCGTCGGCCTGTGCGTGAGGAGACGTCGCGGTATCCGATGCCGGTAGGCTGATGACGAGCAAACAGTTCTTGGCGAGCTTCGCCGACTCGGTCAGTGCTTGGGCGAATGTGAACTGCGTTTCAAAGGAGCCGGCAGGAAGGTCGCTCTGGTCATGGAGCTGTCTCGCGTACGCGACCCATTCGTCAATCAGGATGATGCATGGCCCGTACTGCGTCATCAACTCACGCAGCTTGTCTCCCGGGCTCGTCGCTCGCTCATCGTCCAGTCTGACGCGGTCGAAGGCCTTCCTAGCTTCTTTGACCCCTCCCGCGGCATAGCCGAGTTGCCAAGCGAGTTCACCCCACAGAGTGTGGACGACGGTACCATCCTCTTTGGTGACGGGGTTGCCGGGAGAGATTTTGTTGCCCACCAGAACCACTCGCTGGGCCTTGACGAGCTTGGTCGCCTCCGCCTCCTTCAGCACCTCGTCCGCACCTGGCAGCTCCGCTGCGGTGATGCCGGAGAACAAGTGGTACAGAGCGAGCATTGAGTGCGTCTTGCCGCCGCCGAAGTTCGTCTGGAGCTGTACGACGGGGTCGCCACCGTCGCCAGTCAGCCGACGGACGGCTCCAACCAGCATCTGCCGAAGGCTTGCCGTCAGATACGTTCGGCGGAAGAACTCGACGGGATCGCGGTACTCGGCCGTGCCCTCTCCAAGGTGCACTTGCCACAGATCGGCCGCGAACTCGGCCTGTTGATACCTGCCGCTCGCGACGTCGGGGTGGGGCGTCACGATCTCACGCCACGCCTTGAGGCTTGTGCTTCCGGCACTCTCGATGGTGGTGCCGGCGGTCTTCCGCTTCTCGCTGCGGACCTGCTCGTCGAAGATCAGGCGGCGAAGCTCCATCTTCATCTTGCCGACTTCGTCTGCCTCGGGAGCCGAGACCGCGGAGAGTAGCCTCGCCATCGAGTCGAGGGCTCGGTCGCAGTCATCGCCGGAGAATGCCTGCTGGTGAGCCCACCTGTGGCGGACATCGAGCAGCTCATTGACCAGACTCCGGTGGGCCTTGCTGAGCGTCTTCCGGAACACGGCCCCCCAATGGCGGTCCATCGTCACGAGTTGCACCGCGACATCCTGCAAAGACTCTGCTCCCTTGTCGCGACTGCCCAACCGCGTATCCGAGAGCGTTGCCTGAAGCTCCGCCTCCCATCCGTCGTTGAACTGAGCTTTTAGCTCTCGCTCAACAAACGGACCGAGGCCATTCTTGAGCAGCCCCAGTGCCTTCCCGACTCGTTCGTGATTGCTGATCGCCATGTATCGGTCCTCGTGCTGTACCTGGGGTCCGGTTGGTTAGGCCGTGACCACCGACTCCTTGACCCCGAGCACGTCTCGGATTCGCTGCTTGAGCCGTTCCCGCCGCTGCTGATAGAAGGCGTCGAACCCCTCGAAGCCTGCCGGAACATCGCCAAGCTCGTGTCTCGCCACGTTCTCGCCGCGAGCCCGCTCGTCAGCGAACTCCGCACTGAGCCAGTCGGCGGGCATCTTGTTCCCCTTGGATTGATTGAGCCGGCCCTGGAGGAGCTGGAGGTTCGGAAGGAAGTCTCGCCGCTCCCGAGCCAGCTCCGCCTGCTCAGCCGTCATCCCCGCGGCCGACAAGCGACGCTTGTCGAATCGCGACCTCGGGAACACGTGGTCGATGTGGAACTCGTTGCGGAGGTCGACGAACGGGAAGAGCAGAGCGAGCAGCGGGAAGCACCGGCGGTCGCCATACGCGATCTCGACCAGGTCTTCGACCTCCTCTTCCGTGAACCGCAACCCACGACCGCGGCGAGCCATCTCCGCTTCAAGCTCAGCCACGGGGAACCGCTCCGCCCCGTGTGCCTTAAGCACCTCACGAAGTGAAGTCAGAGTCGTGTACAGGCCGGACCCCCAGATGCCGGACATCAGCAGCGACCGGATCAGCCATCCCTTGATCGCCTCCCGATCATCCCGCCACTTCGACGCCGTCAGATAGGACTCATCGAGTCCCCGCTGGTGCAGCGAGTACGCGATCGGGAGCAACGCACTGTCTGCCGAGAGCGTCTGTCCGGAGAACCCAAACTCCGCGGCGAGCCGCACCGCCAGCCTCAGAGCCTTCGCGATCGCATTCCAGTTGTTCTCTAGGATGGCCATGTTCTTGGCCTTGAAGTTCGTGACCTTGAAGCCCACGCTGGAGATGTCCGCCAGCATCAGCCCGGCCTTCAGCACGAAGTCCTTGCTGATCGCGAATCCGTCTCGCGTGTCGTTCAGGTCGTCGACGAGTTCGTGGATCGCTTCGCGAGCGTCGAGGTCCGTCCACGCCGCCGTCGCGATGCTCATCAGCAGGTCGGAGTAGCTCAGCGGCGTCGCTCCGCTGTTCACCCGGATGAAGATGTTCAGCACCTTGTCCAGGTCCTGCTCTTCCTCCAGGAAGAAGCTGATCGTCGGCTTGTCGTTGACGACCGCGTACAGCTCGTACAGCAGGTTGAAGGCGTGCTCGCTGCCGGCGAGCCCGTGCTTGTTCAGATATGCCTGGATGGCCGGGCCCGCGTTCTGGAACTCAAGGATCTGCCGGACGGGGAACCACAGCTCTCCGTCGGTTCGCTCCGCCGAACGCTCCTCAGTCAGAAACTTGAAATCGTACCGCAGCCCTGCTTCGTTCTCGTCGGCCTCGCGGGCGAGATTCAGGCACAGCCGCTTCCGAGGGAACGCATCGGGGCTGGTCCACCACTTCCGCGGCTCCTTCACCGCCATGCTGCCGCGAAGGGCGATGTTGAAGGCCGTCAGCCGCTGCTGCCCGTCGAGCACGGCCGTGAGCGGGCGTGCGTCCATGATCTCCAAGGGCGGGCAATGCGGATTGTCCCGCTTGTGGTAGTCGCGGACGAAGTCGTAGAACTTGAACTCGCGGCTGTTCGTCGCCTCCACGGTCCAAAACAGGAACGACCCGATCGGATACCCCCGGAGCAGGCTGTCGAAGAGGGCACAGATCTTCTCCGGCGGCCAGACGAACTCCCGTTGAATCGCCGGCAACGCGTAGTCGTTCCGCTCGATGTGCTTGAGGGCCTGGCGGATCGTGATGGGTGTCTGGAATGCCATGGTTACTCCGTCGCCTCCCAGAGCGTGTGCCGCAGGTCACGGGCCTTCGATGTCATCGCCGCGAGTTCCCGTGCAAGCAGCTCGAAGCCCTGACGCTCCTTGTCCGTCTTGGCTTTGGCGAGCTTGGACTCGGCATCCTCGGCGAGCCGCTTCGCGAGGCTGCCGAGCGACGAGAGGTCGGCGTCGAACTTCTTGTGGCCCGGGATGTCCGCATAGACACGTCGTGGCATGGCTGGTCTCCTCACTCCTCGTCGTCGTCAGTAAAGAGGCCGGTGTCCGCCACCGGGCCCGACCGCCTTTGTCCTCGGGCAAGCCTGACGATCTCCGGCCAGCTCTGCACGAGAGCGTTGTAAGCGGTGGCTTCCGCTGTGCGGCTCTTCCGTTCCGACAAAGCGTAGAGGCGGTAGCAGAGCTCTCTCGCAGTCTCAGCGTTGCCTCCAAGCTTCGCCACAAGTGCGGCAGCCCCCGCCTCGCCGCCGCTCTCGTACGCCCTGATGAGATGATGAACCATCTCCCACGTCGTGAGCCGGGTATCGGTGAGTGGATCCCATGAGTCCGGCAACTCGCTGGGCTTGAGAAGTCTCACCTTTCCCCGAGCGGACGCGAGTATTCCTGCTTGTCTAAGACCTTCAACACTCGTGTTCTTTGCTTTGCTCAGCGTCTCGGCAACGCCGTAGTCGCCTTCGCCGAATCCGTTCTGTTCGAACCACGCGAGTGCCCAGCGGCTGTCGGCGTCGAAATCGCCTTCCTGCTCCGCCAGAACTTCGTCCAGAGCAGAGTTGATGATTGACAGTGCATCCCGAACGCGGAGTGACTGTCCCTCGGCGTCAACCACCCGAGCGTATCGGGTAAACACCGACATCCCCGGGCCGATTGCTGCCTGAGCGAAGTCGACCGGAGCAACACTCCCCTTCTGGAGATGGCGGATAGCTTGTGGGAGTTCTGCCCGAAGCGTCGCGACGAACTCCCGCCTGGATGCGGCCGCTCGGTCAGCAGCGGCCGGCCGACACACCATGACGATGTACGAGGCCAATGAGTTCGAGCCGTGTGCACGCATTCTGGCGGACCCGGTGCCCCAAATCGGCCACGTGCCGGTGATAGCTAGATCCGCGGCGATGATCGCTTCGAGCATCGCCTCCCAGCCGGTTGTCGCAACGCCACTGGCCTTCTGTTCCTTCTGTTGCTGCGCATACACGATGACCATGGGATGCCGCGGAGAACCGACTTGAGCGAGACGCCTAAACGTCTCAGTGAAGCCCTCCACAAAATACTTCGCTGCCGCGTGTCTGCCCCCATGCCGTCCTGGCGACGCGATCAGCTCGGTAGTTTTGGGTACACCGAGTGTGCTCAAGAGTTGCGGATGTACTTCCCTTAGTGCCATCCTCAGCCAGTAGTAAAAGTACTCGGATAGATCCGCATACCCAATGGCTGCAAAATACGGCGGGTCCGAGACAATCAGATATTGCCCCGGATGTCGGTCCCCCGCTCCACGTGCGTCAGCTTGGTATACGGTTGCAGCCGGTCCAGTGCTGTCGACGAGCCCGTATGCTCGAAGAGATGTAGTGACGACCTGACTCCAGTCTCCCACGCTTCCACCGAATGGGTTCGTCTCCGCAAAGTCCCAGTTCAACTGGATATCTCCGCGAGCAAACGCTGGCTCGGCCTTCGGCGACGGCCCTTTCCGCACATTCAGCCGCACGATGGTTGACGACGCCTGCACCAGCTTGCCGAAGCACAGCCCAATGACGGTCGTCACATCTTTCGCGTAGTCCTCACTCCCACCATCCGCCTGAATTGCTCTTGGCAAGTCCGCGATTGCAGCGGCGAACGCTCTCAGCATTTGCTGCTGACGCGGAGTAAACAACTGGGACCATGCTCTCACCGAGTAGTTGCCGACACTCACACCGAGCCCATTCTCCGGGATCTCCAGCTCAGGAAGGTCGGTGGGAGCGGCGACATCAGCGGCGCTTGCTGACATCTCATCGGGAATCCAGTACTTACGGCCCGCTTCGCCGTCGGACGCGTAGGCGAGCAGCATGTGATGCAACTGGCCTTGCTGTGCCTGCTCACGGACATACTCGTACGAGATTGGGGTGTCGGAGAACAAGCATCGTGACTTGCTCGCCTCCGCAGCCTCGCCCGAGTTGGCGATGCTGAACCGCATTACGCGATTGACGGCATCCGCGTGAGGAACGAGATGGCACTGCTCGCCGGACCGGCGTGACAACCACCAAGTCGTAGTCAATGGCGTGAGGCAGCCCCGAAATGCAGGGTCTGGACTCGGCACGGCGTGAGCCCACCACCAGTAAATAACCCTGTCGCCGTTTGGTGCCGTCGGATACATGGCTCCGATCTCGTCGAGAACTCGGGATCGGATGCGGTTGGCGTAGTGTCGAACATCCTCAAGGAATCCATCCAAAGACTCAGGGGACGCAACAAGCGCTGGATTTGTGAGTGAATGAGCACCTCTGTGTCGCGGCGGAATAGATGTAAGTGAGGTCGCGATCAGCACCGGAATCGGATTAAGGTCGGAACCCTCTGCGGGGAGACCGAGCCGCTGTGCTTCGACAAGTGTTGAGCCACCGCCACAGAATGGATCGAGAACGCGCAGATCAGTGCCCCAAAGACTGTCTCGAACCCGACTTCGTGCTGCAGCGAGAACCGTCGTCGGGGGTGGAACTGGGCCGCTCTCGACTAGGTCTGCGAGCTCGCCCAAAAGCAACTCAAGATCATGTTCACTCTCCGGAGCATCAACAACCGATGCGAAAATCAGGGCTCGAAGTGCCGGAAGCGGCATCGGAGCGAACCACTTGTGGATGTTCCGGATGTGACCCGTCTTTCGGTCCTTGTCGGCCTTACAGGCGGCATTGATCGCCTCCAGCGGCAGGGCCACCTCGATGAGCTTCTTGCGGGGCGGTAGGTCGGTCTTGGTCTGCTTCGTGGTCACGGTGGCTCCGGGCGGTCATGCGGCGTCGAGAAGACTCAGTCCGCGGGCGATGGTGTTGGCGATTTCGATCAGTTGCTCCGGCGATGTCTCGAAGAGGGCGACTTCGAGGTTGGTCTCTTCGTGGCGAGCGACCTGGCGGACGGACTTGTGGGCTCGGGTGACCTGGTCAACGAGAATCAGGTTGACTTCCGTGACCTTCTGGTCGAGGTCGCGTGCGAGGGTGGGGAGAAGCGTGGGTGCGGCGTCATCAAGGTGCTTGCAGATGGCGGCGACCATCCGTTGCTTCATGCCGGTCCCGCTCTCGCCCGCCGCCCGCTCAAAAGCCGGAGCGAGGTGCCTGCGGAGCAGGTTGACGAGGTCACGCTCGAACGACATCCGTGCGTGACGGAGACTCTCCGTGATCTCCGTCTGAATCATGTCCAACTCAAACTGGAGCTGCCGCGTCGGCTCCTTGAGGCGGTCGAGCCCGGGGATGCCGTCGCCCACGACCTGGACGATGGCGTCAAAGAGGAAGTGCGAGTGAAGCGACAGCAGGTCGCCGCTCTTGAGAGCCGCGTCATCGAGGAAACGCTCGGCGAAAGTCTCAAAAAGCTCCGCCCATCGGAACACGACTCGCTTGGTCACCTCGTCGGCAATGTCCGCCGGCAGGTCCCACTGCTTGGTGGAGCCGCTGAATACACCGCCGCGTCGGCAGATCGCCCGGAGCGTGGCCCAGTGGATGCCACCCAGGCGTTCGGGGATCGCGTGGGTGAGTTCGTGTTCGGCGGCCTCCATGCCGCTGTCCATCGCTGCCTTCACCTTCTGGGCTTGGGCTTCCGCTTCTTGTTTGGCTTGGGCGAGGTGCTCTTGGAGGCGTTCTTCGAGAAAGTCGCGGGCACGGTCCTTAGTCCCCTTCAGCCCTCCTTTCTGCCCCTTGCCGAGGCCGGCGAGCTTCCGCTTGATGTCCTCGCGGCGGGAGAGCGTGGAGCGGATGGCCTCGCGAAGTTCCATGGCTTGCCGCACGACCCGCTCGCGGTGTGCCCGCTGCTCGTGGGCGATGAAGTCTCCGGCGATCCAGCGAGTGAGCATCGGGATTCCGGTTTGCTCGTCCTTCTCGAATGTCGGCGGCTTCTTCGATCTGACGATGCGGCGGAGCAACAGCGAATCGGTGGACGACACGGAGAAGAATGGGAGAGCTTCCAGCCGCTGTCGGCCGGACTCTGCGGTCTCGATATCGACGTGGTCGCCAGCCATGGCGACCGTCTCGTCCCATGCCCGTCGGAGCGATCGCCTGACTTCCTTCTCGATGCGTGCCCGATGGTGCTTCAGTAGTGTTTCGAGGTCGACATCCTCTGAGAGATCGAACTCTTGGATGAGGGCCCCGTCATCGAACTGGTCTGCATGGGTGGTGACGGCGACGAGTGAGCGCAGACGACCTTCCAGCTCCAGCTTCGTCAGTAGCCTGGACTCGGTCAGGAACCGCATGATCTCGCCCGTCATGGCTCGCTTACCGTTCAGCACGAGCCAGACCAACTGGGCCGACTGCAGGGCATCTTGGGCGATGCGATTGCGAACCGGGTCCGGGTCGTTCAGCCCTGGAACATCAACAAGCCGAAGTCCCTCGCGAAGTAGCGGGAACGGGCCCTCGATGACCACACTCCGGATCAGCGGCCACAACGGCCTGCGGCTGCTGAGGCAGTCGCGACACGCGGACCGCAGCTCATCGGTCTGCATGTCGCCAAAGGTGTTGACGAGAGTACCGCCCGCTTCGAGAGCGTCTCGCACCTCGGGGAGCAGGTAGCTTGACTCAGTGCCTTCGGCAGCCTCCTTAAACAACTCGACGGGGTCCATCCCGCACACGGAACGAACGAAGGACGCGTCGGATTCATCGACCGCCAGAGCCGAAACGGCCTCGCCACCGGAATCCTCGGCGAGTGCTTCCCGAAGCCTGCGGCACGCCGCGGCGAAGTTGTCGAGGAACGCTTGGCGTTCCTCTAGCGTGGCCGTGAGCCGAAAGCCCGCGGGAGCGAACCGGATCTCTGTCACCGAGGCCGTAACCGCACTGCCGGCGTCGTGCGGGAGGAGGTCCATCCCAAGCAGTGCGTTGAGCAGGCTCGACTTCCCGGCTCCGCTCTCGCCCATCAACGCGATCGCCGAGTCCATCGCCTGTCGCGAAGCGTGGTCGATCTGCTCTAGCCGCTCCTTCCAGCCCTCCAGCTCCACGCGGTCAGCGGGTTGGGTGAGGTGTTGGTCGAACCATGACAAGGCGGAAGCGAGCTGCCTGAGTAGCAGCGTGTCGTCTAGGCTGGGAGCAACGGCCTGCGTCATGACGGCTCCTCCGCCTTGGCCAAGAGCTCGGCAAAGGAGTAGTTGACGCTGGTCACGCCAAAGTCCGGCTCCTTCTGGAATGGCCGCCGCACATAGTGCAGCTTGTGCTCGGAGTCATTGAGGAACTCCACGATGGCGAGGATGAACTGCTCTGGCTTGTTGAGCGAGTACAGCACCTCGTTGCGAGTCACGGTGATCGTCTCGGAGCCGGACACCCGACCCTTGACCTCGATGAAGCGGAGCTTCCCCGTTCCGGGAATGCGACTCTCGATGTCGTAGCCGAGTCGCTCGAACTCGCGGTCGGTCGGGTCGAAACCCAGTCGGCGCTCCGTCTCCATTACGACCTGACGGGCTCTGGCTGCGCTTGCTTGTGTGTCTGCCACACGGAGTGTCGTCGCTGCCCCTCCTCGCATTTCGGCGACCAGGCCAGCGGGCACAACGAGAACGCCCCCAAGGACTACCGGCGGAAGCGGGGAGATCTGTGCTTCGAGCTTGAGTTCCTCGAGCCGCTTCGACAATCTCGCTTCAAGGAGGTCGGCTCGCTTCTTCGCTTCGTCAGAGTTCAGCCGATCGTTGGGCTTGCCGGCCTGCTCCTGGTCCTTGAGCTTCTGAGCCCTGTGGTCCCAATAGGTGATCTCCTTGGTCAAGCGGTCCTTGACCTGGGCTTCGGTCTTGGAGATCAGCTCCAGCCGTGGCTTGCGAACCTCGTGCAGGTGTTCCGGAACAACTGACTCGATGGCGTGCGATTGAGCCGCTCTCTCCAAGTCACGGGTGATCCAAGAGCACTCAGGGCGACCCATCAGGTCGGAGCTTGACGGTTCGTCGTCCGCGAGGGGTCGATAGTCGAGGTACGGGGCATAGTGAAGGTGCTTCACGCTTCCGTCCCGCATCATCTCGACGTACAGCATCCGCTTCGAGATCACGCGGCGATCACCGGTTCTCGTGTGACTCGAATCTTGGAGGGCGTGTTCGAGGAAGAAGAGCACGCGAGGCTCGGTCCCTGGGTCGGACTCATCGACGAGAACGGACCCCCGCTTCAAGAGGTCGCGATTGCGTTCGAGAGTGAGATCGATGGTCGCGTCGAGCAGCGGGTGTCCGGGGCAGACGAACGCGGCGAGGGGTTGACCTTGCGGCGAGATCAGCGACTTCTCGAATGTGATCCGCTCATACCGTGCAAGCACCGGCTCGCCAACGCCAATCAGGCGATCCCGATTGCGCACGACGGCGGGAACATGCGTGACCTCGTACCGGCGGGGCTCTCGCTGACGAAGCGTGCCGCCGAGCCGGGCAAAGGCCTCCTTGAAGAACGACTCGATGTAGTGAGGCTGGAGCCGCCTCGCCTCCGCTCGTTCCATGTCCTCCCGAATACGTTGGACCTTGGTGGAGTCCATGCCGTCGCGGACAAGGGCACGCTCCTCAAGCAACTCCTGGAGTCGGTTCCGATCCACGGCCTCATCGACGACCTGCGACAGCCTGGCCTTCACTTCAGGCTGCTCGCCGTATCGGATAGCCTCGATCAGGAGTTCGCGTAGCGGTTTGCCGTCAAAATGGAGCTTGCCAAGGACATCGAACACGCGGCCGCCGAGTGCCGTGCGAGCCATGTCAAGCTTGTCGAGTAGGCGGTGATAGACGTCGCCTTCCCGAGTCTCGTCTGCTACGAGATTCCACAGGTGGCACACCTCAGTCTGGCCAATCCGGTGGATGCGTCCGAACCGCTGCTCTAGACGGTTGGGATTCCACGGCAAGTCATAGTTGACCATGAGATGCGCACGCTGGAGGTTGATGCCTTCGCCGGCAGCGTCGGTCGCGAGCAGTACCTGGACTGACGGGTCGTGGCGAAAGCTCTCCTGGGCACGCAGTCGATCTTCTCGCCCCATGCCGCCGTGAATCACGACGACTGCCTCCTCACGGCCCAGTCGAGTGGTGATCCGACTTCGCAGGTAGTTGAGCGTGTCGCGATGCTCAGTGAAGATGACCAGCTTTTGGTGCGGTGAAGACTTCGGACCAGGCGGAGTCGAGTCCGTGCCCTCGGTGGTTGAATCTACCCCACTGCCAGCTGCCCGGAAGATGGTGTCCAGTAGGCTTGCCAGTTCTCGCCACTTGGTATCAGCGTTGTCCTTCCGAACTTGCTGGGCAAGCTCTTCGAGTCCCCGAAGAGTGCGGATCTCGATCTTGAGCTCCTCGATCGATCGGGCCGCGGTTGCTTGGTCAAGGACTTGTTCCTCAACCGCTTGGACTTCGTCGTCTGGAGCGTCTTCAAGGTCCTCAACGTCCTCCGCGTCGAGCCCAGTGCTGAGTGCCGCGAACGACTTTGACTGTTCGCCTCGCTGGAGCACCTCGAACTCGCGGAGTCGACTCTCCAGACGCTCTCGCCGTCGACGTAGCGACTGGTAGATCGCTTCTGGTGATGAGGCTAAGCGACGTTGCAGAATGGTCAGTGCGAAACCGACGGTGCCCGCCTGCTTATCGTTCTGAAGGGCCTCAACCCTATTGAACTCCTCGCGGACATACTCGGTCACCGCCTTGTACAGATGCGCCTCTTGAGACGAGAGCTTGTAGGGCACGGTGTGAGCGATTCGCTCGGGAAAGAGCGGCGTGCCGTCGAACTTGAGCAGACTCTCCTTAACCATGCGGCGCATGAGGTCGGAGACGTCCGCGACATGCACCCCGTCTCGAAAACGTCCTTCAAATCGATCGCCGTCCAGCAAGGCCATGAAGAGTTGAAAATCCTCTTCTTTGCCGTTGTGTGGCGTCGCAGTCATGACAAGAAAATGACGGGTCAGCGTGGAGAGAAGTTGGCCAAGTCGGTATCGCTTGGTGTACTTGATCTCCCCTCCGAATGCCGTCGCAGACATCTTGTGGGCTTCGTCGCAAACGACCAAATCCCACCGACAATCCGGAGAGCGGAGCTTGTCTTGGACGTCTTCGTTCCGAGACAGCTTGTCAAGGCGAGCGATGACCAGACTCGTCTCCAAGAACCAATTCCCGGTTCGGGCTGACTCAAGCTTGTCGTTTGTGAGGATCTCGAAGGGCAGATTGAAGCGGCGATAGAGTTCGTCCTGCCACTGCTCGGCAAGGCTGCCAGGACAGACAATCAAGCACCTCTGCAGATCGCCCCTGACGATTAGCTCCTTGATGAGCAACCCAGCCATGATCGTCTTGCCGGCACCTGGATCATCTGCCAGCAAGAAACGGAGCGGCTGCCTAGGAAGCATCGACTCGTAGACAGCAGTGATCTGGTGCGGAAGCGGCTCAACTACGGATGTATGGACTGCCAGGACCGGGTCGAAGAGGTGAGCAAGATGGATTCTCTGTGCCTCTGATGCCAAGCGAAACAGAGCACCGTCACCGTCGAAGCTCCATGGTTGCCCTTGTTCCAAAACCTGAAGGCGACCTTCATCGTGACGGTAGAGAAGCTCGTTCGCGACGCGACCTGTCGGCGTCTTGTATGTCAGCTCAAGAGCATCCCCTCCGAACCACTGCACGCTCACAACGATGGCAACAGCGTCTGGGACGATCCCGCGGACGGCAGCGTTCGGCTGAAGGTCTTCAAGTCGCATCAGTTGACCTCCCCTTCTTCGTTTCGCTGCGCTCGGCTCGAAGCCAATCGTCTATCGCTTCGCGGTGGAACCGCCAATGCTTCCCGACCTTCTGCCCCGGCACCTTCCCCTCCTGGGCGAGCTTGTAGAGCGTCGACTTCGCGACCTGGAGATAGGCCGCGAGTTCGTCGATCGTCATGACCTGCGGCGGATCCACGGGGGCGGCCTCCACGACGCCCCGGCGGGACGTTGCTGCGAGATTCTACTCGTTTCTGGACCTTGCTGCTTGGAGGGCAGGAGCACCGGCTGACGCCATGCTGTCAGCGACGCAGTGGGGCGGAAGTCGTGGATGGGCAAAGACTTGGAATGGGAGGGAGGGCCGGTGGTGCGTCCTGAACCCTGGCCGTCCGGCGGTCACCGCGCGAGTGCGAGCAGTGACGACGCCTTCTGATCAACCTCCCAGCGGTCCCCCGCGTTCTTGATGCGGCCCGCGAGGCGGGTGAGGGCATCCACGACCGCAAAGATCGTGAACGCCCCCTGCTCCCGAGCGATGTCGAGAGCCTCCTTGGCGAGCTGGCGGGTGATGCCGTGCTTGGACAGCACCTTCATCACCTGGTCGGCGTCGTCGCCGAGCCTGGCCGTCATCGCCTTGCCGATCGCGGTGGCGAAGCCGTCGCGACGCTGGTCGCGCTTCTCGACGAGAGCCTCAATGATCCGACGCATCTCGCGGAGCGAGTCGTGGACGTTCGCCGTGTGCTTGCGGCTGAACTCCACGACCTCGATCGCGTCCCAGACGATGTGGTTGCGGCAGACGGCCTGGAACCAGAACGTCTGGATGCCGACCGACCGCTTGCCCACCTCGCTGTTCCAGACGAAGAACCCGGGAGCGAACGCCTCGCCGTTGATCTCCGTCCAGCCCGTCGGGTCGATGAGAAAGCAGAACATGTCCTGCTCGCCGCAGTACAGGCCCGTGCCTCCCTGCGTGCCCGGCGCCCCCGACTCCTGCGGCGGCACGAAGTCCGTCGCGAACTCGCGGAGCATCGTGAGCAGCTCCACATCGTGAAGCCGCGTGTAGCTCGCTCCGTGGATGGAGCGGATCAGATCGCCGTCGGCGTACACCTGCATCGGCTTGCCGCCCTTCGGGAACGTCTCCTCGAACACCTTCGCCGCGGTCGCCGGGCTGAGCCGGTTGACCGTGTCGCGGCTGACGTTCGCGAGGCTGCAGAGCTGGCCGAACGACCAGCTGTTGAGACGGTGGCTGTCGATCGGCGTCGTCGCCAACTCCAGCCGACCATTCGCGGCGATCGCCTGGAGGTCATCGGCCGGCCGCCACAGTAGCTCCGACCGCTCCTTGCGTGCCTGGCAGAACTCGAAGAGGTCCTGCATCGTGTTGAACCGCTCGTCCGGGCTCCGCCGGAAGAGCTCATCGTGTGCTCGGGTGAGCGCTTGGCCCATCGCTGTCTCCTTTCAGGAGAAAAGAACAAGAGCCGCGTGTCCGCACGCGGCTCGGGAAAAACCATGTGATTGCACCACCGGCCTCCCGGGATGGACGCACTCCATCACGCGAGGCCGGTCAGTCGCTTCTTCTCGTTGTGGGGATGTCGGAGAGCGAGCGGGAGAGCCGGTTGGTCGACAGGCTGTTCCGCGTCATCTGAACTGGATAGCACGATCGAACCCGCTACTCAACTCGAACCAGCCTATGGCGACGGTCCGCAGACGCGACAGGTCGTAGAGGGATCACCTCTTGGGTGGTGGCGATGTCGATGGGCTACGTATTCGGCACGATATTTCCCTTGTGGTCACGGTGTCCGCCACAGATCCTTCTCAGTTCTTCCAGAAGCGTTGCCGGCGAGTAAAGCAATTGCTGGTTATTCTCGAGAGCGATCACCTGAGCGGCCGTCAGTGTGACGCCCACCATGTTCTTATGGCCGTTGCCGTCAGAAGTGACGACGACCAATGCAGTTCCGCACTGAATCGCGACATTGTCGAAGGCGCTTGCACGCTCCATCAAGTTGCTGAGCGCCTCCGCTTGGGCTTTGTTTATGTCTGCCTGTTGTTTCTCCAATCCAGCCAGCTCTGCACCACGCACTAGCTTCCGGCCGACATCCTTCGCCTCTTCACTGGTCGCGGCCTTGTTGAACTTGGCGATCCACCTCTTGAACCATGACCCCTGTTGAGGAGGGAAGTCATCAGCAATCTCCAGCCCAAACGCCCGCAGCATGTCATCCACTGCCTTCGACAGTTCTGCAACCGCTTCAGGATCGTCACGATCAACATACACTCGAACGGGCAGGAAACGTGGGATTCGGACGCGATCCAACTCGATGCCCATGCTCTGCAGGGCGAAGATGGTGTGGGCGTCGGCCTGCAGTTGCCGAGAGGTCCGGAACAGGTCAGTGAGAGCGTTTCTTTGACGGGCAAAGTCTTCTCGCATCTCGCCAAAGTTTGATTCCAGTTGGCTGAGCGCTTCGCGAAACTCTGGCCTTGGGTATGGACCACTGCGAGCGATGCGACGCAGCATGTAGTAGAAGTCGTCTTGGCGAGGATGCGGATACCGCTCCATTAGCTCGGCGAGGAAAAAAGGGTCAACATCTCGATCCGCAAGCAGTAGCGCAGCGACAACAGCCTCCAGTCGCCGGATACGGTCTTGAAGCTCGCTTTCTGGTGTCGCCATGCTTTTGCCCTCCGCGTCGTCCTGAATCGAGGGTATCGCGAGTCTGCTGACTCGGTTACGAGACACCCGCGCTGTTGCTGATCATCCCACCATTATCGCATCATCTGGTCCCCCGTAGCGGTGGCCGCGTCCAGGGCTATTCGTCATAGAGCAGCTGCCCCCGCACCCACTCAACCACCGCCTTGTTCTCCGGCGGCAACGGCCGCATGTACACATCCGCGACCTCCGATGCCGCGGCGTGCCCGAGCCACCGCTTCATCTCCGCGATGGATGTCCCGGGCCGGGAGCCGAACTCCGTCGCCCCGAGATGCCGGAGCACGTAGAAGCCGGACAGCGTCTTGGGCTTCTCGCCGATCTTCGTGCGGAGCTTCGCCCACCATTGCGTCACCGCGTTGGAGCGGCCGTGCACGAGCGGCAGGCCGTCCCGCGTGATGAACACCAACTCACCCTCCTTGCGGCCGTGACGCTCGATGTACTCCGACACGATCCGCCACACGAGCGGCGGCGTTGTCCCATACCGCTCGATGCCCGTCTTTCCGCGGCGGAGGTCGTACGCCTCTGAGTCGATCTGGCCGACGCGGAGCACCGTCAGGTCAGAGGCCCCGAACCCGAGCCCGATGCCGAGCCAGATCATCGCTCGGCCCCGGTCGTCGGTCGCAGCGAGCAGCTTCTCGATCTGCTTGACGGTTGGCAGCACCCGCCGCTTGCTCGGCTTGCCGTGGGCGACGTCGCGTGAGTCCCAGTTCCAGGCGAGCCGCTGCTGGCCGTGCTCGGGCCGGCCGGCTCGGTCGATGATCCGCTTGACCATCTGCATCCGCTTGCCGACCTGCGACGCCGAGTAGCCCTTGTCGACGAGATGCCGGTTGAACATCTCGACGTCGGTCATGGGCAGGTCCTCGACCCGCATGTGGGCGACGGTCCCCTTGCCGTGTCGCTTGTTGATGAAGCCAAGGAAGTCCTTGATGTGATTCTCGCGGTCGACGTACACCGGGCGAGCGATCGTGCCCCGAGCCCGCGGGGCCCCTTCCTCGCGGATGGAGGCCTCCATGAGGCGGAGCACGCTCGTCGCCACTTCGAGGATTGACCCCGGAGCCGCGGCGACACCACTCCGAGCCGGGGTCCGTCGGACCGGCGGGGCTTCGCCCGACCCGCTCTCGCCGGCCAGGTGCCGGGCGAGCCACTTGGTGTAGGCCACCTTCGCCTCGGCCTCGGTCTCGACCTCGAAGCGGTGCTTCTTGGCGATGCCGGTCTTGGGGTCCCGGTAGTTGACATGCCACCCGATGCCCCGGGTGGTCGTGTGGCAGAGCTTTGGGATCCGCCGCTTCAGATTGACCGAGCCGACCCGCTTTGCCATATACTCTGGGTGCCTCGCAACGGCGACTTGGGCTGAAAAAGTCGTGCTAGTCTAGCCCAAAAAGTCGTGCAAGCGAGGCGACAACCTGGTTTTTGATACCGTAGCGGGTGTAGTTCAGCGGTAGAACGTCAGCTTCCCAAGCTGAATGTCGTCGGTTCGATTCCGATCACCCGCTCTTCGCGTCGGCCGTCCAGGCGACGACGAGGCCCCGCTCGGGCCGCCCACGCAGGGGCAATCGAGCACCGCAGCAAGCCCCGGGGCAATCCGCCCTCGCGCCGCTTGCTACCGGCCCAATCATCACCCGCGTTCACGGCCCGCCAAGCCCACATCCCCACGGTCCTCAAACGAACACAGGGGCCTACGGCCCGGTCCGGGTCCCTGCACGCTCCGACCAGACCGCAGCCGCCTCACGCTCGTCCCGGGCCGCGTGGTATTCGGCGAGCAGGCGCGCGCACACCGCCGCGTTGTTCAATTCCTGCCGCTCCACGCTCAGCCGGTACGCCGCCTCCAGCGATTCCCGACCCCGTTCGGCCTCGCCGCTCGCGAGCAGCGCCCGCCCGAGGTTGCGCAGCAGCGTCGGCTCCATCTCGAGCAACCCCGCCCCCGTGGCGGCGTCGAGCGTGTCCACCAATTCAATCGCCGCCTCCGCCCCTCGCCCCGCGTCGATCAGCGCGACGCCCAGGTTGTTCCGGGCGACGAGCACACTCCGATCCGTCGGCCCCGAGGCTCGCGTCATGATCTCGATCGACTCCCGGTGCAGGTCGATGCCCTCCCCGTGGCGTCCGTTCGCCCCCAGCGCCGCGGCCAGGCTCGACCGGACCCGAGCCCTCCAGATGCTCTGCTCGGGGAGCGCCCGCTCGCAGGCCTCGGCGTAACGCGACGCGACCCGCAACGCCTCTTCGACCTCCCCGGTGCGCACAAGCGCGGCCGTCAGTCCCGTGAACGCCGTCAGCGTCAGGTCGTGCGTCATCCCGTGCGACGCCTCGCAGCGGTCCAGCAGATCACGCATCTGGGCCACCGCCCCGGCCTCGTCGCCGCGCCGCCGCAGAAACTCGATCAGGTTCGAGCGGGCCGTCACCGCGGTCGGATGGCCCGCGCCGAGCGACGAGACCGCCAGATCGACCGACGGGCGGAGGATCGAGATCGCCTCGTCGAGTCGCCCCTGTTCCGCCACCACCCGCGCGAGGTTCGACGCCGTTGTGATCGACTCCAGCCGATGCTCGGGCGCCGCGCGCAGGTCGAGCACGGCCCGGAACTCGGCCTCCGCTTCCCCGTACCGCCCCATGTCCGAGAGCACCGTCGCCAGGTTTGAGCGTGAGATCAGCGCCGCCTCGTCCCTCTCCCCGGCCCGGGCCGCGCGCTCCCGCCAGATCGTGCGGAACTCCGCCTCCGCCCTCGCCAGGTCCCCCAGGTCGTGCAGACTCCCCGCGAGCGCCTCGCGCGCGAGCAGCGTGGCGGGGTGGGCCGCCCCGAGCACCCGCTCCCCGACGGCCACCGCCTCTCCCGCCGAGGCGAAAGCCTCCTCCGGGCGAGAGAGCCACCGCAGCGATTCACCGACCCGAGCCCGGTCCGCGATCACGCCCGCGGACGACCCCTCACCGCCCCGCTCCCGCAGCGAGACCGCCTCGCCGAACAGCCCGAGCGCCCGCTCGAACTCACCGAGCCCGAAGGACAGGCTCCCCAGCAGCGACCGGATCTCGGCCTCGGTGATCGGGTCCATGGTCGCCCGCCCGGTGAGCCGGGGCTCGACCTGCGACAGCACATCCCGCATCAGCGCGTCGCGGTTCCCGAAGTTCGGGTTCGCCGAGTCGATCAGCGACCGCATCAGCCCCAGCACGGCCTCGGCGCGCTCGCCTTCACGCGCGGCCTCACGCCACGCCACCGCCTGGGCGAGCCCGGCCCCGACGCCCAGCGTGACCGCGGCCACCGCCACGCCGACCCACGCCGCATGCCGCCGCGCGAACCGCCGAGCCACATACCAGGCCGTGGGCTTGCGCACGCTAACGGGCCGGTGCGCGACCGCGTTCTCCAGGTCGGAGGCGAACGCCCCGACCGACCCGTACCTCGCCTCAGGATCGTGCGACAGGGCTTTCAACACCACCCGTTCGAGGTCCGCGCTCAAGCCCCGGGCCCTGTTCCGCAGCGGCGGGGGGCGGCCGTGCGTCACACGCCGAAGGATGTCGAGCACGGTGTCCCCCGCACCGCCGAACGGCGCCTCCCCGGTCAGCAACTCGTACGCCAGCACCCCCAAGGCCCAGACATCCGCCCGCGTGTCGACCGACTCAGGCCGCAGCAACTGCTCCGGGCTCATGTACCCCGGCGTTCCGAGAAGCCCGCCCCCGAGCGTTACCCCCGTCTCGCCCGGACCCGGGAGAATCCGCGCGATCCCGAAATCAAGGATCCTCGGCTCGCCGTGCCGGTCCACCAGCACATTCGCGGGCTTGAGGTCCCGGTGAATCACCCCGCTCTGGTGGATCCTCCCCAGCCCGCCCGCGACCCGTGTCAGCAGCGAGACCACCCCTTCCACCCCAAGCCCGGCCCGCCGGGCGTGCTCGGTGATCGGAACCCCGTCCACCAGTTCCATCGCGAGGTACGGGGCACGCCGCCCCAGGCCCAGATCGAACACCCCCGCCTCATACACCCGCACGACATTCGGGTGCTCGACCCGCGCCGCCGCCGCCGCCTCCAGCCGGAAACGCCCCTCATCCCCGACCAGCGGCAGACCGCCGCGGAGCACCTTCAACGCGACCATCCTGTCGGCCCCGGCCTGCCGCGCGGCGTACACAACCGCCGCCGCGTGGTCGGCGATCACCCGCTCGATGACGAACGCCCCCAGGCGGCCCGACTCCGGCAGGGCGAGCCGTTCCTCGCGATCGATGCCGACCCACGCGTCCGCCTCATCGTGGATCAGCGCCCGGGACGAATCGGACGCGGAAAGCAGCGAAGACACCTCCTCCAGAAGGGCCGCGTCGCCCGCGCACCGCGCCTCGATCAGCGCCGCGCGGCATTCCGGAGACACGCCCGCCGCCTCCCCGACGATCGCCTTCACTCGGTCCCAGTCCGCTCGCGGGTTCGTCATGGCGTTGCTCAGGGTTCCCCGTGAGACCCCATGCGACGGATCAGCCACGCCCGGGCAGCCGCCCAGTCATATTTCACCGCCCGCTCCGAACGCCCGAGAACCGCCGCCGTCCGCTCCACCGACAGCCCGGCGAAGTACCGGAGCAGCACGACCTCCGCCAGCCCCGGGTCCCGATTCCGCAACTCCTCCAACGCCTCATGGAGCGCGAGCAACGCGGACGGATCGCCGGGCGCCGAGGCGCCCGCCGCGTCGTCCAGGACCTCCCGCGACCGCCCCCCGCCGTGCTTGTGCCGCGCCACCCGACGGGCACGCTCCACGAGGATCCGCCGCATCGCCTCCGCCGCCGCCGCGAAGAAGTGACGCTCGTTCGCCCAGGGCTCCTCACCGCCCAGCAGCCGCAGGTAGGCCTCGTGCACCAACGCCGTCGGCTGGAGCGTCAGCCCGGGCTTCTCCCGGCTCAACTGCCGCTCGGCCAGCCCCCGCAACTCGCCGTAGAGCCGCTCGAACAGCCGGCTGCTCCCCAGCGCGTTCTCGGACGGCAAGGGGGCATTCCCTCGCCCGTCTGCGCCCGGTCCCGTCGGAGGCTCGCGCCCGCTCATGCCGTATTCATCGCACTTCCCGGCCCGCGGGTCCACCGCCTCAGGCCGGCCGAGGAGCAGGAACGGGCCGGGCGTCCCGACCGATCGCGTTCTCGGTCCTCCCCGCCCGAACGGCCCTACGACCGCTCCCGCGCCAGCTCTTCCGCCAGCGCCCCCGCCAGCACTTCGTAGTCGCGACGCGAGTTGTACATCTGCCCGCTCACCCGCAGGATCCGCGCCCCGCTCGGGTCGTGCGTCCAGACCGGCGCCTGGATCCCGTGCCGCTCCGCCAGCGCATCCCACAGCGGGTCGTCGTACCGGCTCGGACGACCGGGCCGCGGGTCGGCGGGAAGCAGAAGGCCGTACATGCAGCCGAACATCTCGTCCGGCGCCGTCGGTTCGAGCCCGCACCGCTCACGGATCAGCCTCGCCCCCTCGATCACGAGACGGTGGTTGTCCGCCATGATCCCCTCGATGCCTCCTTCGTGCTGGGCCTCGAGGTGCTCGATCGCGTCGGGGATCACCAGGTTCGCCGTCGCGTCCCCGGTGCCCACATAGTCAAAGTCGCACAGGAACGCCTTGCGGTCCGCACGCCGCTTGTGAACCCGGCACGAGAGCGCCAGCGGCTGCATCGCCCCCTGCCTGCCCCGCTCCGCATAGAAGAACCCGGAGCCCTTGGGCGTGTTCAGCCACTTGTGGCAACTCCCCGCGTAGAAGGTCGGCGCGAGCGTGCCCAGATCGATCGGCGTTTGCCCCGGCGCGTGCGCCCCGTCCACAAGGATGTCGATGCCCCGCGCCCGCACCAGCGGGACCAGCCGCTCCACCGGGAACCGCAGCCCCGCCGCGCTCGCGATATGGCTGACGATCACCAGCTTCGTCCTGGGGCCCACCTGCCCCATCACCGACTCGACCACCTCCTCAGCACCACGAAGCGGCAGCGGAACCCGCGCCCGGCGCACCACCGCCCCGGTCCGCGCACAGATCCGACCCAACTCGTTCAGCGTCGCGTTGTACTCGTGGTCCGTCACCACGATCTCGTCGCCCGCCACGAACGGCAGGTTGTTCAGGACAGTCGCCACCGCGAAGGTCGCGTTCGGCACCAACGCCAGGTCCTCCGCCTCGCAACGCACCAGCCGCGACAGCGAAGCCCGCGCCCGGTCGCACAGCGACTCCAGGTCGATCTTGAAGTAACGCACCGGGTCGGCGTCCATCCGCGCACGCAACTCGTCCTGCTTGAACCGCACGAACGCCGGCGTCATCCCGTACGACCCGTGGTTCAGCATCGTCAGCCGGGGCGAACTCGGCCAGACCGCCGGGTCGCTGGCGCGGGGCGTCGAACCAATCCTCGATATTTCATAAGACTCGGAAGCGGTGGGGGTGGGCATGGCGGGAGTTGTATCGGCGCGCGCCCCCCAGCGGCGCTCACCGGTGCGAACAATCTGCTCCGTGCGCACCGACGACACCATCGCCGCACTCGCCTCGGCCCCGGGCCGCTCGCCGAGGGCGATCGTCCGCCTCTCGGGGCCTCAAACCGACCAGGTGCTCGCCACGGTTCTTGAGCCGACCGGCCCCGCCCCGCCCGCCGCGTGCGCCATGTTCCTCCTGCCCGGCGACACCGACCCCGGAACGGGCCGGCTTCGCGTGCCCGTCGGCCTCCTCCGATTCCGCGCTCCCAGGTCGTACACGGGCCAGGACGCCGCCGAGATCCTGATCCCCGGCAACCCGCACCTCGCCCGCCGTGTCCTTGCCGCGGTGTTCGACGCCGGCGCCAGGCAGGCCGATCCGGGGGAGTTCACCGCGCGGGCTTACCTCGCGGGCAAGATGACCATCGAGCAGGCCGAGGCGGTGGCCCACCTCATCGCCGCCGAGCGAGACGCCGAACTCGACGCCGCCTCGCTCCTGCTCGCGGGGATCACCGGAGAACGCTACCGCGCCTGGGCCGACCGCCTCGCCGCCCTGCTCGCCCTGGTCGAGGCGGGCGTCGATTTCACCGACCAGGAGGATGTCGTCGCCATCCCGCCCTCCGACCTCGCCGCCGGGCTCGACGAACTCGCGGACGCCATCGCCGAGCACCTCGGCGGCGCCGGCGCGGCCGAATCGATCGAGGCCGTCCCCCGTGTCGCCATCGTCGGCCGACCCAACGCCGGCAAGAGCACACTCTTCAACGCCCTGATCGGGAAGACCCGCGCGATCGCCAGCGACCTGCCCGGCACCACGCGCGATGTCCTGGCCGAGCCCCTCGACCTCTCCCCCGACCACGCCGGCGCCGGCGCGGTCCTGCTCCAGGACCTCCCGGGCCTCGACCTTGCGCCCCGCACCGAAGCGGACCACGCCGCCCAACACGCCGCCCGGCAGGCCCTCGCCGCCGCCGACCTCCTCCTCGCCTGCGACCCCTCGGGCCGCTTCGACCTCGACGATCTCCCGCCCGACCGCCCCGTCCTCCGCGTGCGCACGAAGGCCGACCTCGCCGATCCCCCGGTCGCTTCCGACGGAGGCCTCGCCGTCTGCGCCCTCGACGGCTGGCGGCTCGCCGCGCTACGCCGGGCGATCGCCGACGCCGCCCTCGCCCCGCGTGCCTCGGGCGCGACGGTTCCCCGTCACCGCGCCGCCCTCGCCGAGGCCCTCGCCCGGATCCGCGACGCGCGAAACTCGGTCGCCCCCCAGCGCCACGCGCTCCACAGCCCCGAACTCACCGCCGACGCGCTCCGCCTCTCCCTCGACGCCCTGGGCTCGATCTGCGGGCGGATCACCCCAGACGATGTGATCGGCCGCGTCTTCGCCTCGTTCTGCATCGGCAAGTAGGGCTTCACACCGCCCCGCCGATCGGGTACGCTTTCCGCACCACCCGCCGACCCGCGGCAGTGGCGAGGTCCCCGCGTGAGCGATGCACCCGCGACCATCCAGAACGCCTCCAACGGTCAGGCCGGTCCCGCCGTCGCCACCCGCGCCGCGCCGCCGCGGGTCGACCGCCTCCCGCCTTTCCATGTCCTGCTGCACAACGACGATGTGAACGACATGCTCTATGTCGTCGAGACCATCGTCATGCTCACGCCCCACGGCCCGGAGCGGGCCATCGAACTGATGCTCGCCGCCCACCGGACCGGCAAGGCCCTCGTCCTCACCGCCCACCGCGAGCGGGCCGAACTCGTCGCCGAGCAGTTCATCAGCCGCGGGCTGACCGCAACGATCGCCCCGGCCGGGTAATCGGACCGACCGCCGGACCGGCCGATCCCGCACGCTGTCAAGGCGATTCCGGCGTTCACCCGGTTGATAACACCCCGAGGGACCGGCCATCCCCCCCGTTTGGGAAGTCCCGATCCGGGTCACCCCTTTCGGGCTCCGATGTCTGAACATCGATCCCCCTGACGCCGATCCGCTCCCTGCCCCGGCAGGCGATTGTCCCGCCGAATCGGGGCGAGGGGAGGTCCGCCGTGATCGTGAGGCTTGGCGACATTCTCGTGGAGCACGGGCTCCTGACCGAGGCCCAGAGGCTCGAGATCGTCGAGCACCAGCGCGTCAACCCCAGGCCCTTCGGCCTCCTCGCCGAGGAGATGTTCGGCGTCAGCCCGCGGGCCGTCGAACGCGCCTGGGCCGACCAGTTCGCCCGCATGGCCGAGTGGGTCGACCCCAGCGACGAACGGATCGCCGAGGAGGCCAGGACCTTCGTCGACGCCCGACAGGCCTGGCAGTTCGGCGTCCTTCCCATCCGCTTCGAGGCGGGCGAACTCCTCATCGCCACCACCGAGGACCGCCTCGCGCGCGCCCTCCGTTTCGCCGGATGGAGAATCCCCGCCACCTGCCGCTTCGTCCTCTGCGACGAGGCCCAACTCCACGACGCGCTCGAACGGCACTATCCCATGGCAGGACTGAACGCCGACACCGTCCGCATGTTCCGTCTCGCCAGCGGCCTGTGAGCCCGAACTCGGGCCGCCGAACGCCTCAGCGCGGCTCCTGCATCGCCGCCTCGAGCACATGCTCGGCCACATAGATCGGCACGCCCCCCGCGATCCCCAGCGCGATCGCGTCGCTGGGCCGCGAGTCGATCTCGAGCAGGTCTCCCTCGTCCGTCCTGATGCTCAGCAGCGCGAAGAAGGTGTGCTCGCTCAGGTCGTTGATGCAGATCGACTCGAGCTCCGCCCCGAGCGCCTCGATGATGTTCGCCAACAGGTCGTGCGTCTGAGGACGCTTGATCTCGATCCCCTTGAGCCGGCGTTCGATCGCCTGCGCCTCCGGAAGGCCGATCACGATCGGGAACCGCCTCGCCGACGCCTCGTCCGGCGCATCGCTCTCCCGGAGTTCGATGATCTGGTGATCAACCACCTCCCGGATCAGGATCCGCGACAACTCCATGCGCACATTCATCGCCCGCCTCCCTGCCCGGCACGGGGCCCGCTCAGAAATGCTAGCGCCGCCTCACTCCCCCGCGCCCCGGCCCCTGCCGGTCGGCTCACCGGGCGCCGACCCGGACACCCCCTCCAACCGGCCATACGCCCCGCCGCCCGCGGCGGGCGCCGCCCCGAACCTCGCCACCACCCCCGCGGGAACTCCGATCGAGACCAACTCGACCTCGCCCAGGAAATCCTGCGCCTCCAGTGTGAAGAACCCCTTCTTCAACGCCCCGAAACTCACCGTCAAGTCCGCCCGCACCGCCTCGCCCAGGGGGCTCCCCGTGTCCGCATCGAGCCCCGACGGAACATCCAGCGACACCACGCACCCCGCATCCCCCGCCGTGCGACCCGCGTTGATCGCCCGGATGAGCCCCAAGGCCGCGCCGGCGGGGGCACGGTTCAACCCCGTCCCGAACAGCCCGTCGAGCACGACCGCCGGCCGCACCCGCGTCAGCAACGCCCGCAACGCCTCGAACGCGCCCTCGTCGGTGTCGCCGAGTTCACGCACGATCTCGAGCCCACCGCCGGCGAGCAGCGCGTGCAGATTCAGCCTCGCGCCCGCCGAGAGGCGGTCATCCTCGCCGAGCAGGGCGACCACGACGGTGTGTCCCCGGATCAGCAGGTGCCGCGCCGCCGCCAGCCCATCGCCCCCGTTGTTCCCCGGACCCGCGACCACCAGCACCGGCCCCGGTTCGAGCACATCCAGCGCCCGCGCCACGCACCGGGCCGCTCCGTTCGCCGCGTTCTCCATCAGCAGCGCGGAGGGAAAGCCCAGTTCCTCCACCGCCACACGGTCGAGTTCACGCAGCTCCGCGACCGAGAGCACGCGGGGGTCGGTCATCTCGCCCCCGAACAGGGCCGCGGGCGGGCCGTCCGGCGATTCATCGCCGGCCTCCTCGGGCCCCTCGTCTGCGTAGCGCGGGCGATCTGTCATCGGGGTCATTCTACCGTTTCCCGGTCTACGCTCTGCCGTCCATGCCCCTCCCCCCGGCCATCCTGCTCGCTCTGCTCATCCCGCTCGCCGCGGCGTCGATCACGCTGGCGATCTACTGGCTCGTCGTCTTCTTGCGGATCGCGCAGACCACCCGGCGCCTCCCGACGGGCCTCGACGGGGTGGCCCTCGCCGAGGCCCGCACCGAGCCCGATCCCTCCGTGCTCGTCGTCGTCCCCGCCCACAACGAGGCCGGCTCCATCGCCCCGCTCATCCGGTCGCTCCGCGAGCAGGACCACCCCCGGTTCCATGTCGCCCTCGCCCTTGATCGCTGCTCCGACGGCACCGCCGCCGTGGCCCGACGCGAGGCCGAGGGGGACCATCGGATCGAGATCATCGAGATCGATGAGTGCCCCGACGGCTGGGCCGGCAAGGTCAACGCCGTCCGGACCGCCGTCGAGCGTTCCGCCTTCACCCCCGAGGCCGACTACTTCCTCTTCACCGACGCCGACTGCGTGCTCCATCCCTCCTGCCTCCGCGCCGCGGCCGCTCTCGCCGCCGACCGTTCGCTCGACCTGCTCAGTTTCCTGAGCGAATATCCCGCCGAGTCCTGGTTTGAACTGGTCGTTCAGCCCACCGCGGGCTTCGAACTGATGCGGCAGTACCCGCTGCTCCGTGCCAACCGGTTCGACGACCGCCAACGCCCGTTCGCCAACGGGCAGTTCATGCTCTTCAGGGCCGAGCACTACCGCGCCATCGGGGGCCACGCCGTCGCCAGGGATGAACTCCTCGAAGACCTCGCCCTCGCCCGCGCCGTCAAACGACAGGGCGGGCGGGCCGGCGCCCTGCTCGGCGGGGGCATCGTCCGCTGCCGCATGTACGAGTCATGGGCCGAGTTCCGGCGCGGATGGAAGCGCATCTACACCGAGGCCGCCCAGCGGCGGTCCTCAAGGCTCCGAGAGGCCGCCTGGAGGCTCCTCCTCCTCAGCGTCCTGCTTCCCGCGCTGGTCCTCGTTCTCGGCGTGGCCTCGGCCGCCGTGATCGCCGGCCTCGGCGCCCCACCGGCGTGGTTCGCGGTCGCCGCGGGGCTCGTGGCCCTCGGTCTCGGGCCCGTCCTGCTCTGCATGGGCAGGATCAACCGGATGGCCCTCGTGCCCGCCACCGCCTCGCTCGCCGCGCCCCTCGGCGCGTGGCTCGTAAGCCGCGTCCTCTTCGCCGCCGCACGCGAACTCTCAACAGGGAAACCGACCGTCTGGGCCGGCCGGGCCTACCACCGCGAAGACCGCTCGCGGGCCCCGGCCTCGCCGAAGGGGGGCCCCGCATGAAGCTGCGCCGATCCGGAGCCCCAATCCACCTCGACATGACACCGCTGATCGATGTCGTGTTCCTCCTGCTCACCTTTTTCATCTTCGCCCTCGTGCTCATGGTCCGCGCCGATGTCCTCGACATCCGCCTCCCACGCCTCGGATCGGGCGAGGCCGCGCCACGGACCGACGCGCTGCTGCTCTCACTGACCCAGGACGGCCAGATCGTCCTCGAGGGTCAACCTATCCCGGAAGCAGAGCTCGGCGAACGCGTCGCCGCGCTTCTCGCCGAGCGAGAAGGCGTCCGCCTCATCCTCTCCGCCGACGCCCGCGCCCCATCGGGCCGGCTCATCGAACTCGCCGACCGACTCATCGCCGCCGGCGTCCGCGAGTTCAGCATCGCCGGCACCCCGGCGGGGGAAATCCCGCCGCCCGGGCCGAACCCCGCCCCCCCGCCCCCCGAAGAATGAACCATGGGTCGGCAACGCCGAAAACGCTCGCGGGGGGTGGACGGCCTCTGGGTCGGCCTTGCCCTGAGCCTGCTGCTCCATCTCGTGGGGGTGCCGGTGGTGATCGGGCTCGAACGGCGGGCCGCCCGCAACGCCGAGCGGGCCGTGCTCGCCGAGCCGCTCACCGAATCGCAGGTCCTGCCCGAGCAGTCCCGGCTCGGGATTGAGCGCTCCGACCACGCCACCATCACCTGGATCGGGTTCGCCGACCCCACGCCCCACAAGGCCATTCCCTCCGAGATCGAACAGGCCGCCCTTTCCACCGCCCCGCTGGGCCGGCTCGAGGAGCCCCCGACCCCGATCTCGCCGACCGAGCGGCCCACCGAGGCCCCACCTGTTGAGGCGTCCCCTTCCCAGCCGACCGACCGCCCCGAGCCAGCCCGCTCGGCCGCCCCGCCCCCGGCCTCGCCCGCGCCCCGGGAGGTCTCGCAGATGCCCTGGGCCCCCGACGCAAAGCCCGTCGAAGAGACCCCCGAATTCCTCCCCGAGCCCGCGCAGCCCGACGCCAACCCGCCACAGGAGCCCGTGACCCCAGAGACCGCCGCCGCGGATGCCCCCGCCGAGCCGGCCGAGGACGCCGCGCCCCCGGCCCAGCCCGAGCCGGTGCCGTCACAACCCCCGCCATCGCCGACCGCCTCGCCCGCCGGGGCCGACGACCTCCCGGGCCAGCCCTCCGACCGGGAATCCGCCCCATTCGCCAAGGAAATGGCGCTGACGCTGGACGATTGGGGCCGCCCCGCCGCCGGGGAGGGCATCGAGGTCATCCCCCGCCGCCCGCGCTGGGGCCCGACCGTCGCCTCCCTCGCCTGGCCCCGAAACCCGACCGTCATCATCGATTTCGACCGCCGGGGCACCGTCCGCAATGTCCGCTTCGCCACCGTGGGCCAGCGGGTGCTCAATACCGGGTCCGACGAGGTCGACCGCGTCCTCATCAACACCATTTACAACTGGCGTGCGAAGGGCCAGAAGATCGAGGCCCTCCCCGAGAGCGGCCCGGGCTCGCTGTTTACCATCCGGATGGCCATCCGGCTCCGCTGGTAACGCGGACCCCCCGGGAGGCCGATCAGAACACCGCACACCATGCGTTCCCCGCTCCTCATCCTCGCAGGCCTCCTCCTCGCGTCCCCGACGCCGGCGGTCGCGCAGCAGGACCCCGTCTATCGGGGGGCGTGGGACGGCCTTCGGCCCGTCGACCCGGGCAGTTCGGACCTCGGCTCCCTCGGCGTCGACGCGCGCTGGATCTCCCGCGACCTCCGCCAGCCGCTGGACTTTGAGACCCTGTTCAGGGGTGAGGGCCCCGGCGGGCGGGCCTGGTTCGCCCGGCGTGATGGTGGGCTCACCGCGGTCTTTCCCCGGTCCGACTACGCCTGGGTCGGCTCCCGGGAGGTCTCGCTGATCCCACCCGACACGACCTTTGTGATCGGCGAGCCCTCGCGCTACACCGCCGCGCGGCTCGGGATCGCCCCGGTCGCCGCGGCGTCCCCGTCCGATCCGTCTGGTGGGCTGCGGCTCGACACGAGGATCAATCTCGCCGCCCGGGCCCCCGGATCGATCATCCGGGGCTTCGACCACGCGCCCGAGGAACAGGCGCCCCCGCGCCGGGGCGTCGGCCGGCTGCTGCGTATGGCGAGCGAACGCGAGCGGGCCGCTGAGGCTCAGTGAGAGCGATCAGCCCCGGTCCGGGCGGCCCGGCGAATCGGGCTGGGCGATGGCCGTGCGCATGGAAGTGTCCGCCACCACATTCTTCATGCGGTAGTAGTCCATGATCCCGAGGTTGCCGCTGCGGAACGCGTCGGCCATCGCGCGGGGCACATCGGCCTCGGCCAGCACCACCAGCGCCTTGTTCTTCTGCACCTCGGCCTTGTACTCCTGCTCCTGCGCCATCGCCATCGCGCGGCGCTGCTCGGCCTCGGCCTGGAACCGCTTGGTGTCCGCCGTCGCCTGGTCCGCCTGCAGCTTCGCCCCGATGTTCTCGCCAACATCCACATCCGCGATGTCGATCGAGAGGATCTCGAACGCCGTCCCCGCGTCCAGCCCCCGGGCCATCACGGCCTTGGAGATCCGGTCCGGGTTCTCAAGCACCTGCTTGTGCGAGTCCGCCGAGCCGATCGACGAGACGATGCCCTCGCCCACGCGGGCGATGACCGTGTCCTCGGTCGCGCCGCCGACGAGACGGGCGAGATTCGTGCGCACGGTCACCCGCGCCCGCGCCTTGAGCTGGATGCCGTCCTTCGCAACCGCGTCGATCGTCGTCCGTCCCTGGGCGGGGTTGGGGCAGTCGATGACCTTGGGGTTCACCGAGGTGTTGACCGCGTCGAGGATGTCGCGGCCCGCCAGGTCGATCGCCGTCGCGGTGTTCCAGTCCAGATCGATGCGGGCCTTCTGGGCCGCGATCAGGGCGCTGACGACATTCGTCACCCGCCCGCCCGCGAGGTAGTGCTCCTCGAGCTGCGCCGTCGTGATCGGCAGGCCCGCCTTCACCGCGCGGATCCGGCTGAGCACGATGATCCGGCTGTCGACCTTCCGGAACCGCATCCCGATCAGGTCGGCGATGCTCACCCGCGCCTTCGAGAGCAACGCCTGGAACCACAGGCTGAAGAACTGCCCGACGATCGCGATGATGATCAGGAGGAAGAGAAGGCCGACGATTCCGGCGATGATCAGGATCGGTCCCACAGGAAGCCTCCGTTGCCGAGGTCTCGAACCCGCGCGGGCCGTCCGCCCACGCCGACCCGAGTATAGGGACCGCGATCCGCCGGGCTCAGCCCTTGCGGACCCGGATCGCCAGCCCGTCCGCGTGGGTCACAAGAACAGGGTCCCCCGCGTCGATCCACGCGTGCTCGGCCAGGGCCTCGAAGACCTCGCCGCCCACATCGATCTCGCCGACCGGGTGCATGTCCGCCACCGCCACGCCCGTCTGCCCGACCAGCGCCTTGCGGCGCATGAGCCGGTCGCGCTCGGCGTCCTCCTGCGCTTCGACCTCGTCATCGGGGCGCCCGCCCAGGAGCGCTCGCCCGACCGGTGTGTACGGCATGGTTTTGAGCGCCCAGTAGATGCCCGCGGGCCCGACCACGAGGATGAACAGAAGCCCCAGCACCCCCCAGGTCGTGTCGTACCGCCAGAGCATGATCACGCCCGCCAGCGAGCAGACGCCCGCGACCGCGGCGATGACCCCACCGGACGGGATGAAGACCTCCAGCACCAGCAGGATCACCGAGATCCCCAGCAGCGCCAGACCCCAGATCAGAAGCGTGTCCCCGGTCATGCCTGTTCCGCCTCCGATTCACCTTCACCGCGCAGCGCGGGGCGCACCACCCACGAGAACCCACGCCGCTCCACCACCTCGATCGCCACGCCCTCGTCCACATACCCGCGCTGCGCGATCGCGTCGACCATCTGCCCGCGGACCAACGCCCGGCCCGATGGGCGCAGCGGCGAGGCGGCCACGCCCCGGTCGCCCGGGAAGGGCCCCACGCCCTCGGGAGGCGCCATCGCCGCCAACTCGGATTCCTCCTCGGTGTTGGAGGCGTCCAGGATGAGCCTGTTCAGCAGCGGAAGCGTGCCGAAGTGCTTGCCCAGCAAGAACATGAGCACACCCGCGGTCGAGGAGCTCAGCAGCACGGTCACAACTCCGAAGAGCAGCCCGGTCTGCGCCTGCTGATCGCCCCCGAAGAGCCCGCCCGAGCCGTCGGGGATGAAGGTGCCGACCAGACCCACGAACAGCGCGACAAGCCCGATGACCCCGAACACCCCGAACCCCGGGAGCACCAGCAACTCGACCATCAGGCACAGGATCCCCGCGGCGAGCGCGAGCAGTTCCCACCACCCGGCCATCCCGACGAGCAGCGGGGGGGCGAGGATCGCCAGCAGGGCCCCGACCGCCAGAGCCCCCGGGAGGATCATCCCCGGGCTGCTCATCTCAACAAACAGCCCGAGCAGCAGGATCACGATCAGCACACCCCGGACCACAGGGTGCATCAGGAACCGCACCATCGACTCCGACCAGGTCTGCTCCGTCCGGATCATCCGCTTGGCGCCGAAGTAGGCCCGCAACTGGTCGTCGTTCTGCACGAGCGCGGCGGAGAACCCGAACTGACGCAACTGGTCATCCCGGAGGACGATCGGGCCGGTGCCGTCGCAGATGTACACCGGGTCCACGAACCGGCCCCGGTCGCCCGCGGTGAACACCGGACGCGTGCTCGCGGCCCCCAGCCCCTCCGACGCGGCCGAGGCCAGATCCGCCACGCTCGGAGACGCGGGGGTGAACGCCGTGTCACGGTCGGCGGGTCCGGCGCCGGGCTGGGTCGCGGGCGGGGCCGCCGAGGCGGGGGCTTCCCCCTCGCCCGCCTGCCCGTCTCCGGCCGCGCCGGATTCTGATTCAGCTTCCGATTCCGAAGGCGCCTCGGCCGGTTCCCCGGCGGCGAGCGTGCTCGCCCGCCCCCCGGTCACGCTCGTCAGGACCGGCTTTCCCCGAGGCGGGTCGCCCTCGAAGAGCACCCGGTATTCCGCCTCGTTGATGAACCAGAGCCGGCCCGTGTCGGCGTCTTTCACCGACCAGAGCTCGATCCCGTCCACCACCATCGCCTGCACGACGAACTCGTCGTACCCGGAACGCCGCGCCGAATCGGCGACCTCGGTCAGCAGCGGGGGCAGGAACTTGGTGCGTTCATCGGGGGAGAGCCCCCGCACGCCCATGGGCCCGAAGGTGATCGGGAACGCGTCCCCCATGCTCGCAGGGCTCGAGGTGACGATCTCCCGGCAGGCCAGCGCGATGATCGCCCCGCCCGAATAGGCGTCGGGGTGCACCCACGCGACGGTGTTGGTGATCGTCGACCCCTTGATCGCATTGCAGATCTCGAGCACCGCGCCGACCTCGCCGCCGGGGGAATCGATCTCGATCACCACCGCGTCGGCGCCGCTCTCCTCGGCCTGGGCGAGGCGTCGCTTCACGCTCAGTTCCGTCCACCGGTCGATCTCCCCGCGGACGGTGATCACGACAACATCGTCGGCCTGCCTCGCGGCGGGGACGGAGCCCGCCCCTTCCTGCGCAAACGCGCCGGCGACCAGGGCGAGCAGCGTGAGAACAATGAGCGCGGGCCAACGCCCGGCGGTCGACTTCATGCTCGAGGCCTCCTCATCCGTCGAGTGTACCACCCTTGGTTCGGCGTCCGCCGCGGTCGGTTGCGGGCCGGGTCAGGCCGGCGGGAACGATTCCTCGACCGTCCAGGTGATCCCGTTGGGCCCGGTGCAGTCGATGTGCAGCGCGAAGAACCCCGGGCGCCCGCCGACGCCCTCGTGCTCGCGGATCATCGGCCAGATGATCTTCCGGTCCGTTTCCGGCAGGGGGAGCGTCTCGAGTTCCTCGGGGGCGTGCCAGGCCAGCCGTCCCTCGGCGATGGTGGTCTCCGGCACCTCGACCGCCCCGAGCACGCGGTAATAGAAGAGGAGCCAGTGTCCCGTCCCCTCGAACCCGGTCTCGGCGATCATCCCGCCCAGATGGAGGCGGTCGAGGGGGACCAGAATGCCCGCCTCCTCCATGATCTCACGCTGGGCGCACTGCGCCGGGCTCTCCCCCGTCGCCATGTCGAGCTTCCCCCCGATGGGCGAGCACAGGCCCTTGTTGGGGGCCCGCTCCCGGTGGATCAGCAGGATCCGCCCCGCCTCGTCTCGGAGGTCGCACAGGCAGGCCAGGCGGTAGGGCAGGGGCTCGGGCATCGGGCGCAAGCCTAGCGTCCGGACGCGTCGGGGGCCGCTGTTGCGAATCCGCCCCCCGCGCCGATACGGGAGGTCATGATGACCTCCATCCGGACCGCCCAACCCCGACCCGCCCCCGGAGCCGTCTGCATGGCGCTCGGACTCTCCAGGCCCTATCTGATCGGCATCGGTGGGTGCGGCATGTCGGGGCTCGCCCGCCTGCTCGCCGCGGACGGGGCCACGGTCTCGGGGTCGGACACGACGCCTTCCTCGCTGACCGACGGGCTGCGCGCCGAGGGCGTCGCCGTCGGGTTCGAGCAGACCGCGGCGGACCTGCCCGAGGATGTCGACGGGATCGTCGCCTCGGCCGCCGTCAAGCCCGACCACCCCCAGCTGATCGAGGCGCAGAACCGCGGGCTGCCGATCTTCACCTACGCCGAGGCGCTCGGGCGCAGCATGGCCGGGCGGACCGGCATCTCCGTCGCCGGCACGCACGGGAAGAGCACGACCACGGCGATGCTCGGATGCATCCTCACCGACACGGGATTCGATCCCGGGGTGATCGTGGGAGCGACCTGCGATCAACTGGCCCACGGGTGCCTCGGCATCACGCCCGCCTCGGGCGGGCGTCCCGCGGGGAGCGGGTTCCGGCTCGGGTCGCCGCAGATCCACCACGGCCCGCTCGCCGGGCGCCCCGGCCTGCTCATCGCCGAGGCGTGCGAGTTCAACCGCTCGTTCCACCACCACCGCCCCGTGATCGGCGCGATCGCGAATGTCGAGGCCGACCACCTCGACATCTACGGGTCGCTCGACGCGGTCATCGAGGCGTTCGCGGGCTTTGCACGCCTGCTCCCGGCGGAGGCCGAAGGCGGTCGGCTTCTCATCGGGCACGACGGCGCCCACCGCCGCGAGATCACCGCGGGCCTCCGCTGCGCCGTGGAGACCATCGGGTTCGCCCCGTCGGCCGACTGGGTGGTCCGCACCGAGGTCGAAAGCCGTCGCGTGACGCTCACCGGCCCCGGGGGCGTGCGCGCCGAGTGGACCAACCAGATGCCGGGCGAGCACAACGCGATGAACAGCGCCGTTGCCGCGGCGATCGCGATCGGGCTCGGGGCCGATCCGGAGACGGTGGGGCGTTCGCTCTCCGCGTTCCGGGGCCTGGACCGACGCATGCAGTGCCTGGGCGAGCGTCCGCTCCCGGAGGGCGGCGTCGTCCGCGTCTACGACGACTACGGGCACCACCCCACCGAGATCGAGGCGACCCTCCGCTCTCTCCGTCAGGCCGAGCGGCTCGGCGAGCCCGGCGCCGGGCGGCTCGTCTGCGTCTTCCAGCCGCACCAGCACAGCCGCACGCGGTTCCTGCTCGAGGAATTCGCCACGAGTTTCGAGCAGGCCGATGTGGTCATCGTCCCGCACATCTACTTCGTCCGCGACAGCGAGACGGAGAAGCACAAGGTCTCCGCGGCCGACCTCGTCGATCGCCTCCGCACCCGCGGCGTGCGCGCGATGCATCTGTACCCGTTCGGGGCGATCACCGAGCAACTCGAGAACCTCTGCCGCCCCGGGGATCTGCTCGTTGTCATGGGCGCGGGCCCGGTCTGGCAGGTCGCCCGAGACTACCTCGCGGGAGCGCCGAAGCGCGGATGATCCGGATGGACCACGAGATCCAGATCATCGAGCACGCGCCGATCTCGACATGGTTCGGGATCGGCGGGGCGGCCGATCGCCTCGCCCGCCCGGCCTCTGCCGCCCAGGTCGCCGCGATGGTGCGCACCGGCGAGCATGTCCGCGTGCTCGGCGACGGCGCCAATCTGCTCGTCGCCGACGACGGCGTGGACGGGCTGGTCCTGGACCTCGAGCCGCTCGACTCGGTGGAGATCGACCCGGCGACCGGCCTCGTGCGCGCCGGCGCGGGCGTCCGGCTGCCGCAACTAATTACAGAAACTGCTCGTCGCGGGCTCGCGGGTCTCGAGGTCCTCGCGGGCATCCCCGCGAGCGTCGGCGGCGCGGTCTTCATGAACGCCGGGGGCAGGTTCGGCGAGATCGCCGACGCGGTCCGTGCGGTTGAGGTCATCGATGGGCAGGGCGAAGCCCGCGTGCTCGAACGGGCCGAGATCGACTTCGCGTACCGCCGGAGCGGGCTGGCCGGGATGGTCGTCACCGCGGCGGTCTTTTCGCTGCGGCCCGAGGACCCCGCGTCGATCCGCGAGCGGCTCAAGGCCTGCATGGCGGCGAAGAAAGCGACCCAGCCGATGGGCGAGGACTCCGCCGGCTGCTGCTTCAAGAATCCCACGCTCGCCCACGATCTCGATTCCATCGGCCCCGCCGGCGCGAGGGTCAGCGCGGGCCTGCTCATCGACCGGGCCGGGGGCAAGGGTCTCCGCGAGGGGGGCGCCGAGGTGAGCGCCGTGCACGCCAATTTCCTGGTGACCCGCCCGGGGGCGACCGCGTCGGATGTCATCCGCCTGATGGACCGCGTCGCGTCGCGCGTGTTCGACGCGTTCGGCGTCCGCCTCGAGCGGGAAGTCGTCGTCTGGGAGCGAGGGGCATGAGCGTGCAACCCTCCGTGCTCGTCCTGGGCGGCGGGCCCGACGCGGAGCGCGAGGTCAGCCTGCGCAGCGCCGCCGGCGTCGCGGCCGCGCTGCGCGAGGCCGGGCACGAGGTCGAGCACGCCGAGATCGGGGCGCTGACCGCCCCAGAGTTCACGGCGCTCCGGGGCGAGGTGGTTTTCCCGGTGCTGCACGGGGCCTGGGGCGAGGGCGGGCCGATGCAGGACCTGCTCGAACGCGACGGGCGGCCGTTCGTCGGATGCCGCGCGCACGCCGCGCGTTTGGCGATGGACAAGGTCGCAACGAAGCTCGCGGCCTCGGCGGCCGGGCTCGCGACGGCGCCCGGGGCGGTGCTGAACCGCGCGGACGCCGGGTGCCCGCTCCCGCTGCCGGTGGTGGTCAAGCCCGTTCACGAGGGGTCGAGCGTGGGGCTGATGATGTGCCACGGGGAACATGACTGGCTCCGTGCGCACGCCCGGGTCGCGTCCGGCGAGTTCGGCGACCGGGCCTTCATGGTCGAGGGGATGATCCGGGGCCGGGAGCTCACGGTCGGGGTCGTCGCGGGCGAGGGAGGTGCTCTCGGAGCGCTCCCGTTGATCGAGATCGTGGCCGCGGGCGGGGTGTACGACTACGACGCGAAGTACCAGCGGACCGATACCCGGTACATTGTCGGGCCCGATCTGCCCGGGGAGACGGCCCGGGCGCTGCAGCGGGGGGCGCTGGATCTGGCCCGGCGGATCGGGGTTCGTCATCTGTGCCGGGTGGATTTCCTGCTTGACGGCGAGGGCGGGGCCTGGCTGCTCGAGGTGAACACGATGCCGGGGTTCACCGCGACGAGTCTACTCCCGAAGGCGGCGGCCCACACGGGGGTCACGATGGCGTCCCTGGTGTCTCGGCTGGTGTGCCTGGCGGCGAGCGGGTTGGAGGGCTGAGCGTGGCAAGGGCGAAGAAGAGTCAGAAGAAGCCGAAGAAACCGGCCAGGGCGGGGGTCGACTGGCGGGCGGTGGGGCACTGGTCGAGCCGGGTGGTTTCGGTCCTGGCGTTGATCGCGCTGGCGGTGGGGATGACCTTCGGCGTGGGGACGGTGCGTGACCTCGCGGCGGAGGAGATGGCGCCGGAGGGGCCGCTGGCGGTCTCGATCGCGTGGCCTCGCCTGCCCGGCACCAACGAGTCCTGGCTCCCGGCGCGGGACCAGGAGGAACTGCTGCTCGTCGCCGAGCGGGCTGCGGGGTCGGGCGATGCGCTCAGCGTGGCGCCGCTCCGGGCGGTGTCCGAGGCGCTGGGGCGGACGGGGTGGTTCGTCGCCCCCCCGGCGGTGCGGGTGGTCGAGCCGGGCCGGCTCGCGGTCACCGGGGAGTGGCGTCAGCCGGCCGCGGTGGTGCGCTGGCGCGACCGCGATCACCTGATCTCGACGCGAGGGATGCCGATGCCCCCGGTGTACATGCCGGGGGGCTCGAACCGTCCGGTGATCTTCGGGTGTCGCTACGGGCCGGAGCCGGTCGGGCTCGACGCGTCCCGGTACGAGCAGCTCTGGCCGGGACGTGATGTCGCGGTGGGGCTGGAGTTGCTGGGCGTGCTCGCGCGGGCGGGTCTGCTCGAGCAGGTCGCGGGCGTCGATGTCGGGCCGCACAGCTCGGGCGGCGCCTTGGAGATCGTCACGGCGCACGGCACACGCGTGGTCTGGGGCTCGCCCCCCGACGAGTGGAAGCCCGGCGAGCCCGGCGTGGAAGAGCGGCTTTCGCGGTTGCGCGGGCTGCTGGCACGCACCGGGCGGATCGACGGGGGGCAGCGGCGGATCGAGATCCACCGGGCCCGCGTCGAGATCGACCTGACCGCAGGCGGGTGAGCCGGCGTGGTCGCGGGTACCGTGTGCCGATGAGCCGTGACGCCTCGCAGGACCTTGATCTGTTCGGCAGGCCCCCGAAGGGCAAGCCGGATTGGTCGCACCGGCGGGGCGAGCCCCGGGTGCTGGCGCTGGCGTGGACGATCTACCTGATGCTGACCACGATGGGCTCGCTGGTCCCCGCGATGACGCTGGGTCGGTTCGAGCCGGATGTCTACCGCCCGGCGGCGAGGCTGCTGATCGCGCTGGTGGTGGTGGGGCTGTGCGTGCTGTGGCCGATGGTCCGTTTGACGCAGAGGCCGGCGCGATCGGACGGCGCGCGATTCGTGCTGCGTGATCTCGCGGTGCTGCTGCTGCCGGCGCTGGCGCTGGTGTGGCCCCAGGTGATCCTGGCGGATTGGCCGGTGGTGGTGGTCGGCGCGCTGAGCGGGGCGATGATCGGGTGGGCGCTGATGATCGGGTCGGTGCTGCTGTGGTGGCACCGTTGCGGGTCGGCCCACGCGGTGACGCGGGTGCTGGTGATGACGGCGGTGCTGGTGCTGGTGGCGGGGGCGCCCGTGCTGCTGTGGAGGTCGGGTGTGCTCGCGATGGAGCCCTCGACGGAGGGCGTGACGCCCGGGTGGATGTGGAGCCCGGTGACCGCGGCGTGGGAGATGGTGCGCGATCGCTCGTGGAGCGGGAGGCCGGCCTGGGTGGGGCCCGGGCATTGGGCCTGGGTCGCGTGGCTGGTGGGGGCGGGGTTGCTGGCGCTGCTCGCGGCGGTGTGGTCGCCCGCGCGGGAGAGCCCTATTCTGTCCGATTGACCGCGAGACAGGAGCGTTGCATGGAGTTCATCACCTCGGATGAGAAGAAGCTGCTCGAGGACCGCCTTCGCACGCTGATCGCGAACAGGCCGAAGATCGCGCAGCGGATCGCGGACGCGCGGGCGCTGGGCGATCTGAAGGAGAACTCCGAGTATCACTCCGCGCGGGAGCAGCAGGGCATGGAGGAAGCGGAGATCCGCCGCCTCGAGGACCGCATCTCCACGGCGCAGGTGGTCGACAAGGGCAGCGGGGCGGCCGATGTGGTCTTCCTGGGCTCGATGGTCAAGTTGCGCGACCAGGGCACGGGGGACGAGGATGTGTACCGCCTTGTCGGCGAATCGTCCGGCGAGGTCTCCGACGACTACATCGAGGTCACCGCGAACAGCCCGATGGGCGAAGCCCTGATGAAGGCCCGCGTGGGCGAGGTCGTGCGTGTGAAGGCGCCGCGGGGGGTCAAGTCCTTCGAGATCGTCGAATTGCTCTGACGGGCTGCGGCTCGGGTGAGCCGGTCCGGCGGGGCGAGCGCGGACTCAGGCGGCGGCGGCGTCGAGCCCCCAGTGGCGGACGACCGCTTCATCGGCGGCGGCGGGGTCGAGCGGGCCGCACCGCCCGAAGGGGCGCACCGAGAAATCGGGTCGGGGCTGAGCCGACCG
>JRYH01000406.1_pt1 | contig 79916 bp, 67 predicted proteins | sample 235351 | NCBI WGS metagenome assembly JRYH01 (sample SAMN03074221, study PRJNA261480) | activated sludge metagenome | biome: Wastewater Treatment Plant; feature: Wastewater; material: Activated sludge; isolation source: activated biomass of a wastewater treatment plant treating wastewater... ... | reverse complement strand
ATCGGACAAGCTGCACTCGCCAGCTTGACCGAGAATTCCGGGAATCTATGCAACAATTGGGTTGATTTTCTCGTCCGGCGATGAATTTTTTTCAGCAGCAGGCTGAAGCCCGCAACACCAGCCGCCGGCTGGTGTTGCTTTTCGCCTTGGCCGTGATGGCGGTGATCACCGCGGTCACGCTGGTGGTTTACGCGGTGTTCGGCAATCAGGATGCGGCGTATGGCTGGTTGGCGGCGGCCAATCTCGGTGCTAACAGCGGATTGCTTACGATCACGGCGTTGCTGGTGGCGCTGATCATCACCGGTGCCAGCCTGTTCAGGATCGCTTCGCTGTCCGGGGGCGGCGGCCAGGTGGCGCGCGAACTCGGCGCCGAGCGGGTCCATTCCGAAACCCGCGACCCGTCGTTACAGAGATTACGCAACGTCGTCGAGGAAATCGCCATCGCCTCGGGCGTACCGGTGCCCGAAATCTACGTACTGGAGCGCGAAGAGGGTATCAATGCCTTCGCCGCCGGCCACCAACCGGCCGACGCGGCCGTGACCGTGACGCGCGGCGCGCTCGAAAAACTGAGCCGTGACGAATTGCAGGGCGTCATCGCCCACGAATTCAGCCACATACTGAATGCCGACATGCGGCTCAATATCCGTCTTATCGGATTGTTGTTCGGGATCACCGCCATCGCCCTGCTCGGCCGCAAAATTCTGACTCATCTGCGCTTCTCAGGCGGCGGGCGTAAAAGCGGCGGCGGCATCGTGCTCGTGGCCGTCGGTCTTTTGGCGATCGGCTCGGTCGGTCTTTTGGCCGCGCGCCTGATTCAGGCAGCGATTTCGCGGCGCCGCGAAAGCCTGGCCGATGCTTCGGCGGTACAGTTCACGCGTCACCCGCCGGGACTGGCCGGGGCGTTGAAAAAAATCGCGGCGCTCGGCGCCGGCGCCCGTCTGGACGCCGAAAGTACCGAAATCGCCCATATGCTGTTTGCCGACAGCCGCCCGAGCCGGTTGTTCGATACCCATCCGCCGCTGCTCGAGCGGATCCGGGCGATCGAACCTGGTTTCCAACCGGCCGAACTCAAGCGCGTCGCCGCCGATCTTAAGCGCCGCGCCGAAGTGGCGGCGGCGCCGGAGCGGGTGGCGAAAGCGGCACCGCCAGGCATCGCGATCACCGATCCGGCGGCGATCATGGCCAACATCGGCCAGCCTGACTGGCAGCAATTGCTGTACGCCGCAGTGCTCGCCCAGGCGATTCCGAGCCGGCTGGCACAAGCGGCGCGCAGCACCGAATGGTCACCGGCGCTGACCACCTGGTTGCAGCTTTCCGCCGACCCGGACTTCAGGGAAAAGCAACTGCTCGAAATCGCCCGGCTGGCCGGCAGCGCGTTCGAGGAGCGGGTCCGCACCCTGAATCAGACGGCCGGCACGGCGCGCCCGGCACAGCGTCTGCCGCTGCTCGAACTGGCTCTGCCGGCACTCAAGCGCCGGCCGCGCAGCGACCTGATCGAGCTGCTCCGCTTGTGGGAAGCCCTCGCCCGCCGGCAAGCGACCGACGATACATTCCCTTACCTGCAAAAATGCTGGTTGAGTGCTCATCTCGCCGCGACCGTGCAAGGCGCAACGGCGCCTACCGGCCGCCGCCGGTTGGACGAACTGCAGGCCGAAGCGGCCATCCTGCTGGCGCTCATCGCCGGCTACGAACACAATCTGCACCCGCCGGAACATGCCTACCGGCGCGGTTGGATGCAACTCGATCTTGGCGAGCCGCCGCCGTACCGCGATGTTCCGCTCGACCCCGAGCCGATCGACCGGGCCTTGCAAGCCCTCGATCGCCTGCGCCCGGACGGCAAGCAACGCCTGGTCGAAGGGCTCCTCGCCACGGCTTTTCACGACCGCGAAGCGAATCTGAACGAAGTCGAACTGCTGCGCGCCATTACCGCCTCCCTCGGCGTCCCGCTGCCACCGCTCGATCTGCGGGTGATTTGAACCCACCGAATCGGCGAACCTTTTGCCGGGCCGGCCCGTTGTATGGGCGAACCCAATGGTGATTGCCGATGAATCAGGCCGAACATGACTTGCTGGTGATCGAAGCCCAGGAAGGCAGCCCGGCGGCGTTACAAACGCTGGTTCGCCTGCATCACCGCGATTTACTGCGCTTTGCCATGAGCCTTGGTCACGACGCGACGCTGGGCCGTCTACGGCATGTTGCTGACTTTGCTGTTTTAGCGCCTCGAAAGCGCACTGTTGCAATTTAAGGCGCGCTTCCCGGATCAGGCATGAGCCGGGATGGCGGCAACCGGGTGTAAAAGTTTTTGACTAAATGTTCTCATCCACCCGCTTGGCGTCGGATCTCGCGTTTAAAATGACCGGCACGGCGCGATAAAACACTTTATACTATACGCATGGACGATCTCGAACGAGCGAATTTATTCACTGCGGCACGAGCCGTGTTGCTCGACATGTTGCCGGATCTCTTGGCGATCTATGTTTACGGCAGCTTCGCGCGCGGCGATGAATGGCCAAATAGCGATCTCGATCTGGCTGTTCTGTTGCCGCCGGGCCGGCGGCTCGAAGAGTTGCTCAGCTTGACGGCGCAGGTTGCAGAGCGCGTGGGCCGCGAGGTTGACCTGGTGGATCTCAACGAGGCGGGTGATATCCTGCGCGGCGAAATCCTGGCGAAAGGGCGTCTGCTTTATGCCGCACAGCCCGAGCAGCATCTTGCCTGGGAAGCATCGGCGATGAGTCGTTATGCCGAACACCGCACCGCGATCCGCGGTATCCTTGAAGACTTTACCCAAACCGGTATTGGGTACGCCGGCCGATGAACGTCGTCGCACAGAAAATCGCATCTTTGCAGCGCTGCATTGTCCGGGCGCGTGCGGCCCGCGTAGCGGCCGGCGCGGAGTTCCGGACCGATTTTAACCTGCAGGATGCCGCCATACTCAATGTCATCCGCGCCTGCGAACTGGCGATCGATCTTGCTAACATGGTCATTCGACAGCGCAAACTGGGAATCCCGATAGACAGCCGGGATTCGTTCCGCATCCTGATGCGGGAGAAGCTGATTCCACCGAAGATGTTCGACCGCCTGAAAGGGATGGTCGGCTTTCGTAACCTGGCCGTTCACCAATACCAGGACATTAAGCTGGAAATCGTCGAAGCGATTTTGCAACGCGATATAGACGAACTTTCGGTGTTTTCCGAAACAGTGCGGCCATTGCTGGATGCCAACTAGCGGGCTGTTGAAAAATAGCCTGCTAAGATCGAGGCGGATCTCAGGCGTATGTCTGCTTTGCTAGCCGAATTCAGACCTTCCCCCCGTTTGCGGGGGGAAGGCCGGGATGGGGGGAGGTTGGGTCCGGCTCAGCCGGCGGGCGGTTTGATAAAGCGCAGCGTCATCCGGTCGGATTCGCCGATTGCCAGATATTTTTCGACGCAGCGCGCCTGTTCCAAGCCGGGTTCGAGCGACCGGCAATAGCGCAGCGTCGGCGGCAACGACCAAACGCCGGCCGGGTGGTCATGCGAGTCGGCCGGATTGGCGTTGATGTCGCTGCGCGCCTCAAGTTTGAGCCCGGCAGCCGCGGCGAAGGCAATGACCTGGGCTTCGGTCACGTAGCCGCTGCGTTCGAGTTTTTCCGGCGGGAAATCGTTCGGCGCGCGGTGCTCGACGAGGCCCAGCACGCCGCCCGGTTTCAGGGCGCGGGCCATCACCTCGAACATTTCGCCGGCGTAATCGCCGTTCATCCAGTTGTGGACGTTGCGGAAAGTGAGCACCAGGTCGGCACTGCCTGGCGGGGCGATTGCGGTGCGCTCGGGCACCGACAGATCGGTGACGATGACGTGGTCATAGACGTCGGGGCGGGCCTTGAGCTTGGCTTCGAATGCCCGCTGCACTTCCTTGCGCCATTCCGGGGTGCGCTGGGCGACGAATGAAAAGCCGGCGGCATAGTACTGACCGGCTGGGCGCGTGATCGGCGCCAGGATTTCGGTATACCAGCCGCCGCTCGGCCAGACTTCGACGACCGTCATCTCCGGGCGCCAGCCGAAAAACAGCAGCGTTTCCAGCGGATGGCGCGCGGCGTCGCGCGTGACGTTGGCCGGATCGCGATGATCACCGCCCAAGACCGCAATGATCGCCTCCGCCACCGCTTCCTCGGCCGAAGTCATCTCGTTTCCGGGTTGCGCCACCGCGCCCTGGCCGCCGAGCAGGCCGGCCAAAAGTACGTACCTGATCCAGTTCATACGATTCTCCTGAACCATCGTATCGCTCCACCACCCGTCTTGCCCCGACATGGTACACAAAACGCGATGAGGCGATCGCCGCGCGGCCGGCCCTTGGGTTACATGACTCGTGCGACGATCACCGCCAGCGTATAGACCATCAGGATCCGACTGATCGCACCCATTGCCCGCCCTTTGGCGGCGGCGGTGTAGCCGGTGCGGTGCAGGCGGCGGTATTCGAACGTGGTATAGAACGCCGCGGCGGCCAGCGGCAGCGCACCAATGGCCGGCAGGACGCCGAGCGGGATCAGGACGAAGGCAACACCATAGGCGAGCGCGCCAGAGGCATAAACCACCCCTGCCGCAGCGCGGCGGCCGAGCGCGATCGACCACGTGCGGCGGCCGGCGCGCCGATCGCCTTCCAAATCGCAGGTGTTGTTGACGGTCAGGATCGAAGCGATCAGCAGTGTCGATGGAATGCCGAGCAGCAGCGCGTCGCTATCTACGGTGCCGGTCTGGACGTAAGCCGCGAGAACGACCAGCACAAGCCCGAGAAAGCCGCCGGCAAACAGTTCGCCGAACGGGGTTTCGGCAAGCGGCCGCGGCCCGCCGCTGTAGAAGAACGCCACCGCCATGCACAGCGCACCGGCGATGACGATCTCATATCCGGCCAGCGCGCCGATCGCCAGTCCCAGGGTCGCGGCGAGCAGATAAAAAACGCCGGCGATCCGCAGGGCGAGGCGCGGGTCCAATGGTCTGTGAACCAGCACCTTGTCGCCGATCAGATCCGATTCTTTGGTATCGACGCCGCGGCGGAAATCGAAATAGTTGTTGAACGACGCGGTCGCCAGATCGACACTGAGCACGGCACCCAGCATCAACCAGAACAGCGGCCACGAGAACGCCGCGCCGGCGGTTGCGGCATAAACAGTCCCGATCAGAAACGAAGACAGACTGATGATTTTGGTCTCGATCGCGACGATGCGCAAAAAATCGTTTCGGGTCATGGCCATACTCCAGCGTGCAGCGCACTCACCGGGCGGACATCGACGATGCCCCACAAGATCGAGCGATCTTCGGCGGCGCGGTTGGCAGGGTCATGGCCGAGTGGTTCGGCGAAACTGCGCAGGATGGCCACCGCGCCGGGCGCCGCGGCATGACGCACCGCCGCCATCAGTCGCGCCCGATAAGCCGACGGCGCGCCGTCGAGGATATTCGATAGCGTAAAGCCGGCGAAACGGCCGGCCGGGCAGCTTTCCAGATATTCGGCGGCGTCGCTATGTACGAAACGGAGCGTTCGGCGCTCGACCCGCGGCGCGCACTCGGCGCCGGCGCCGAGCAGCAGGGCGCGGGCATAGCGGTTCGTCCGGTTAGGATGGCGTGCGAAACAACGTTCGAGCCGCCGTCGGATCACGCGCCCGAAGTGGACGGGCAGAGCGGCGAGCAGCGGCCATTGATAGATCATGCGCAGCCCGGTGAACGAAAATAGCATATCGGTGGCAAGCCGGAAACGGCGGGTATCGAGATGGCGCCGCCAGAATTCGAGTTGCACCGCCGGCTCCTTAAGATCGAGAAAGGTTTCGACCCGGGCCCGCCGCCAACCGCACGGCGCGAGCAGGGCGCGGCCGACGGCAAGCAGGCGTTCGGCGCTGCCGGTCACCGGCGGTGCGCCGGCGGCGCGCGCTTTGGCGTAGGCGAGCTGCGCCGCATTGATATCGACCGCGGTGACGTCGTGACGGGCGGCCAGTTCAAGCGCGGTGCAACCGGCCGAGGCGATGCAGAACACCTCCGTGCCCGGCGTGAACGCCGCCCGCTCGATCGCCGCGTCCTCGTACATTCGGCCGAACAACACTTGCGGCTTGCCGCCGCACCCATCGAACCGGCCGGCGGCCCACGGTGTTGCGGTATTCATGGTTACGCCGCCTGACCGGCGGCGACCCAGACGAGCACTAGAAAAGCGAAGTTCTTGATCACGAGTCCGGCCGGGTCGGGAATCAGGTGTCGTGACCAACCGACGCCCGCCGTGTTCAGCGCGATCAAAAGGCCGCTCTGCACAAGCGCTGCGAACAACGGCTGCCGGCCGCTCAGCACCCAAACCGCGAGGCCGCATTCGAATACGCCCAGGGCGCGCAGAAACAGCCCGGCGAAGCGCGGCGGCGGCCACGCCGCGGTCGCGACCACTTCCCGTTCGTGGCGGCTGCGGCCCAGCACTTTGCACCACAATCCTTCGTACAACCAGACGAGCGCTACGGCAAGCGCCGTCAACCACGGCGGCGGCATCAGATTCATGATCGATCTCGTCAGCAAATTCTGGGTAAGGGATCGTTCTCCAATTCATCCAACACCCGCTGGCCGCCCAAGGCAGTGGTCATCACCACCGGCCCGGGGTCGGCATCGATGGTGCCGATCAACGCGGCGTGCGGTGCAAGTCCGGAGTCGCGCAACCCGTCCAGCGCCGCCGTCGCGGTCTCGGGTGCGAGCACCGCGACGATGCGCCCTTCGCAGGCCAGATACAGCGGGTCGTAACCCAAAATTTCGCACATCGCGGCCACCGGTTCGCTGATCGGGATCAAAAATTCATCGACATGCAGACCCAGACCGATGGCGCGGGCGATTTCGCAGGCCACGGTCGCGAGCCCGCCGCGCGTTGGATCGCGCATGAAGCGCAAACCGGGCTCTGCCAACAGCAATCGGGCGAGCGGCAGCACGCTGCCCGCATCGGAACGCAATTCGCCGCTCAAGCCGTATTCCTCGCGGGCCAGTAACACCGCCGCGCCGTGGTCGCCGACCGGACCGGAAACCAGGATCCGATCACCGGGCCGGATTCGATCGAGACCCGGCGCCCGGCCGGGCGGCCGGGTACCGATGCCGGTCGTCGCGAAAAACACCCCGCCGCATTCACCGCGACCGACGACCTTGGTATCGCCGGCGACGACCGCCGCACCGCTCTCCGCCGCCGCCCGCGCCAGCGATGCGGCAAGACGGTCGAGCAACTCGATTTCAGTGCCCTCCTCGATAAACGCGTTGAGTGTCAAATAGCGCGGTTCGGCGCCGGCGACCGCCAAATCGTTGACCGTGCCATGCACCGCCAGCGAGCCGAGATCGCCGCCGGGGAACTCCAGCGGCGTCACGGTAAACCCGTCGGTCGTGACCACCAGTTGTCCCCCCGGATCGGGCACCGCCACCGCATCGGCCGCCGTATCGAGCAGCGGGTTGCCCAGATGCCGGGCGAACACCTCGGCAATCAACTCGCGCATATACCGCCCGCCGTTGCCGTGGGCCAACGAAATCGTCCGCTCACCGTGCATATTCATATTCATATTCATAGAACCTCCACAAGCCCCCATCAATATTCACCCAATCTTGCATCAATTTTGGCAGGCAGGTGGAAATACTGAATGAATCAGAGTTTGTATAGCGATGAATTCTGGAACGCATATTCGACGATCTGGCCATAGCTGATGCCGGCGTCATTGAGGGGTAGCCGTTCCGGGATCAGCACGTTGAACCCCAGTTCGCGCAGACGGCGGGCGGCGCTGTCGGTCAGGCGGCGGTTCTGGAATACGCCGCCGGTCAAGCCGACGGTATCGATGCCGCAGGCGGTGCGCGCGGCGTGCGCTTGCGCGGCAAGCGCCGCGGCCAGGCTTTCGTGGAAGATCGCCCCGCGTTCGGCCGCCGGCAACGCAGGGTTGCTAAGGACACTGACTAACGGCCGCCAATCCAAGCGTTGCACGTTTTGATCGTCGGCGTTCAACGGCAAGATGATCGGGGTGACGTCGGCACCGGTGCTCGCCGCTTCCAATTCCATCGGCCCCTGACCGTCATAGCTCGCTTCGCCGACCAGGCCGGCGAGCGCCGCAGCGCCGTCGAACAGACGGCCCGCGGCGCTGGTCAACGGGCTATTGATGCCGCGCTGCCAAGCGCGGTGCAACAAATCAGGTGCCGGGGGAGCAGCCGGCCACGGCGTGCCGGCGGTCCAGGCCAGTGACAGAGCCGTGCGCCAGGGTTGCCGAACGGCCTGCTCGCCGCCGGGCAGGCGGAATGGCAACAGCGAGGCGAAACGGCGCCAGGCGCCCGGCCGGCCAAGCAATGCTTCGCCGCCCCACAACGTCCCGTCGGCGCCGTAGCCAACGCCGTCCCAGGTAAAAACCAATATGGCTTTGTCGATCTTGAATTCCCCGGCCAGCGCCGCGGCGTGGGCGTGGTGGTGAAAAACCGGGGTGACCGCAAGGCCGCTGTCCCTCGCCCAGCGGCTGTTAGGAAAGTCAGGGTGGGCGTCGCAGACGACAGCTAAGGCGCGTATGCCGTAGAGCCGTTGCAGATCTTCAACGACTTGCCCGAACACCGCCCGGGCGCGGGGCGTTTCCAGTTCGCCGATATGCGGCGAGACGATGAGACGATCGTCCCAGGCGAGCGCCACGGTGTTTTTCATGAAGGCGCCGGCGGCGAGCACCGGGTGGTTGAGCTTAAACGGCAGGTCCATTTCCAGCGGCGCGTTGCCGCGGCCGAGGCGCAGCGGCCGGAGAACGCCGGCGATTTCGCGGTATACGGGATCGTCGGCTGGGCGTTCGATCGGCCGGTTGTGGTGCACGAAGGCATCGGCGACTTCACGCAGCCGGGTTTCGGCGTCCGCGGGCGTGGTGAGCACCGGCTCGCCGCTGATATTGCCCGAAGTCGCGACCAGCGGCCGACCGCAGGCGGCGAGCAGCAAATGGTGCAGCGGACTATAGGGCAGCATCAAACCGATCTCGCCCAGCCCCGGAGCGATGCCCGCTGCCAGCCCCGCACCCGGCTGGAGCGGCGCCAGCACGATCGGCCGCATCGGGTCGGCCAGCATTTGCGCTTGCCCCGGGCTGAGTGCGGCGAGCCGGCGGGCGGCACTCACTCCGTCTTTTCCGGCCAGCGGCACCATCACCGCCAGCGGCTTGTTCGGCCGGCGCTTGCGCTGTCGTAGACGGCGGACGGCGGCCTCGTGCGCCGCATCGCAGATCAGGTGATAGCCGCCGATCCCGCGCACCGCAACGATCTGGCCGGCCAGGATGGCTTGAACGCCGGCGGCGAGCGCCGCTTCATCGCCGTCGATGGCGATGGCCCCCGCCCCTGTCCCCTCTGCCGCCTGCGGCAGAGGAGATGATATCGAGGCCGGCTCCCGTCCAGCAGTGGGGGTCGATATCGAAGATGACTGATTTCCCGCAGGCGACCGATCGGCGGGGGGAGAGGGGACAAAAACCAGATGCGGGCCACAGACCGGACAGGCCAGCGGCTGGGCGTGAAACCGCCGGTCCAACGGCTCGCGGTATTCGGCGGCACACGCCGCGCACAACGGAAAACCGGCGAGCGTGGTGTTGGGACGGTCGTAGGGCAGAGCGCGAATGATCGTGTAGCGCGGCCCGCACTGCGTGCAATTGATGAACGGATAGCGGTAGCGTCGCTCGCCGGGGTCGCTCATTTCGGCCAGGCAGTCGGCGCACGCGAACTGGTCCGGCGGGACGTGTATTTCAGGTTTCCGGCCGGGGCGGCTGGACTCGATGGTAAACGCGGTAAAGCCGGCGGCCGGCACGGCTTGTTCCGCGCCGAGCCGCGGCCGGGCGAGCGGTGGGGCGCGGGCGAGCAGTTCGCGGCGAAACGCCGCCAGAGCAGCCGCCGGACCTTCGACATGGATATCGACCTGGCCGCCGGCGTTCAGCACAAAGCCGGACAACCGGTGGGTATGGGCCAGGCGATACACAAACGGCCTGAACCCGACGCCCTGTACCCGGCCGGTCACGGCCAGGCGCCACGCGGCCGGGGCGCGGCGCGCGTTCATCCGGTCTGCCGTCGGGCGCCGCTCGGCGTTTGCCAGCCCAGCCGCCGGTGGGGTGCCAGGTGCAGCGGCGTCCAGGCATGCGGGGCGCGGTGGACAAAGCGGTGGCGTGCGACGTGATAGCTCGGATCGAAGCCGTAGAAATTGAGCCGCATCCGGGCCAGTTCCTCTGCCCGGTACGCGGCGAGTGGTTTTTGTGCCTCGTCCGCGGCGCGCCGCCGGCGCTTTTCGGCAAGCAGATAGGCGAATCCACGGCCGCCGGCCAACGCCCGCGCTTCGGCGCTCACCCAATCGTCAAATGCCTCGCGGTCCAAAGGTCCGATCCGATCGATCAATCCGAGGCGGGCCGCCGCCACGGCGCCGAGCGGCAAACGGTGCGTCATCACCGCGGCGGCGGCGTCCTGCCCAATGCGGCGCGGCAGCAGGTAAGTCCAGTACTCGGAGCCGTACAGGTTACCCATATTTTTATAATGCGGATTGAGGATCACGCCGGCGCGGCACCACACCTCGTCGGCAGCCAGGGCGAGAAAGGCACCGCCGGCGGCGGCGTTGCCACCCAGCGCCGCAATCGTGTAACGATCGGTGGTCGTGATGATCGCCTGCGCCAGATCATCCATCGCCTGGATATTGCGCCACGATTCGTCGGCCGGGCTCGGCGCCGCCTCGATGAGATTGAGGTCGAGGCCGTTGCTCCAAAAATCGGCGCCGCCGGCAAGGATCAGCACCTGTGTCGGCCGGCGGCACACGGCACGCCAGGCGGCGAGCAAACGGCGGCAGCGGCGGGTGCTCATCGCGCCGTTATAAAAATCGAATCGCACAATACCGATGGGGCCGTATTCTTCGTATTCGATCTCGCGCCGCGTGCGCCGTTCGCTGTCCGAGAACAGGTGGGCTGCGCTCGGGTCGGACTGGACTTCCGGCAGGCGCCGCGCCGCCCCGCCGAGCACCGTGGCGGCCGGCAACTTGAAACCATCGGGCGCGGCTTTGATCTGTCCGATCCACACCGCGCCGTCGGCAGTGGCGCGGCACAGCGCGCCGTGGCAGCGGGCGAGCCAAGCGCCGGGCGGTCCGCACAGGACATCTTCGACGCCGACATCAAACAGACGCCACGGCCGGCCGGCCCATTCATCGACGGCGCCCGGTGCGCCGTCGGCGCTGTCGATCTTGCGCCGCACGACGGCGGTCGTGTCGGCCTGCCAATCGACCCGCCGCTCGGCGGCAGCGAGCGGCGGGCTCTGGTGGATCGCCGCCGCCGGGGGATAAGCCGGAACGTAGCCACCGGCCGCAAAACGGTCGGCTGCTTCCAGCACCGCGGCCACCGCCGCATCGCTCAGCGCGAAGCGGTACAGATGGCTTTTGCGGCCGTGGTTCAACGGGAAGGCGCGCCCGGCCCACACCGGCCCGGCGTCGAGTTCGGCCTCGGCTTGCAACACCGTGACACCCCACGACGTTCGCTTCTCGAGTATCGCCCGGTCGAGCGACGCTGGACCGCGATCGCCGGGCGGGCCGGGGTGGACGATCAGGCAGACGAAACGGCGCCAGACCGCTTCGGGAATCGCTCGCTTGAGGTACGGTGCGATGATCAGGTCGGGGCGAAATCGTTCGGCGGCGTCCTCGGTTACCGCATCGCTGATGTCCAACTCCACCGCCAGTGTGTGGCCGTGCTCGACCAGCTCGGCGTACAGGCGCTGGCTCAGGCTGTTGAAGGCGTGCGTCAGCAAGAGGATGCGCATCGCTTGACGTTCCGATAGCGGTAATAAGCGGCGCACGCCCCCTCGCTCGACACCATGCACGAACCGAGCGGCTCGCGCGGCGTGCAGCGCGTGGCGAACAGCGGGCAATCGGTGGGCTTTTTAACGCCACGGATCACCGCCGGGCACTGGCAGGCGCGATTTTCCGTCACTTCGAATTCTTTGAGCCGAAAACGTTTTTCGGCGTCAAAACTGCGGTACCTGGACTTGATACGCAGGCCGCTGTACGGCAGCCGCCCGAGACCGCGCCAGGTGCATTCGGCTTTCAGTTCGAACACCTCGGCGACCAGCGACTGGGCTTTCAGATTGCCGTCGCGGCTGACGCCGCGGGTGAACTGGTTTTCGACTTCGGCCCGGCCGCTGTTGAGTTGCTCGAGCAGCATGCCGATCGCGGCCAGCACGTCCAGCGGCTCGAAGCCGGCGATGACCACCGGCTTTTGGTATTCCGCGGCGAAGTATTCGTACGGCCGGCTGCCGATCACCGTACTGACGTGCGACGGACCGATGAAACCATCCACCCGGACGGCACCGAGCCCTCTCACTTCCGGCGCGTCGAGGATGCTTTGGATCGCCGCCGGAGTTAAAACGTGGTTGCAAAAGACGCTGAAATTGGCCAACCCCCGGCGTTCAGCTTCGAGAATCGCCAGTGCCGTGGGCGGCGTCGTGGTTTCAAAGCCGATCGCGAACAGCACCACTTGGCGGTCGGGCCGGGCGGCGGCCAGCTCCACGGCCTCGCCGGCCGACTGGATGACGCGCACGTCGCAACCGCCGGCCCGCGCCTTGAACAGCGTCCGGCGGCGCGCCGCTGGAACCCGTAGCATATCACCGTAGCTGGCTAAAATCACTTCGGCCCGATCGACAAGCGCCAACGCCATGTCCAGGCGCGACGTGGCGAGCACGCAGACCGGGCAGCCGGGGCCGTGCACGAGGTGGACATTGTCCGGCAGCAGATCCAGCAGGCCGTGACGAAAGACGGCGTGCGTGTGCCCGCCGCAGAACTCCATCAAGTAATAGTCGCGCTTAGGCTGCGCTGCGCGCCGTATCCGTTCGGCCAGCGCCCGAGCGGTCGGCGCGTCACGGAATTCACGGATGTAGCGCATCGCGGCGGCGCACCGCACCCGGCGCGGCGAGCGCCGCGGCGATTTCGCGGAACAGGGCGAGCGTTTTTTCGGCTTCCTCGACGTCGAGGCGGGCGATCGCATGGCCAACATGAACGATGACGTAATCGCCGACTTCGACGCCGTCCACCAGCGCCAGCGAGACCCGGCTTTTGACGCCGCTCAATGAGACGAGCGCCGTGTCGTGTTCAAGCAGCGCCTCGACGCGGACGGGGACCGCCAGGCACATTGCTACACCTCGGCGGCTCGTGCGCCGCGGGGAATGTGCAGCGCCTCTTGCAGCCAGGCCAGCCACGCGGCGATGCCCTCCGGTGCCGCGCCGGGCGTGGCGAGCGCGGTTTGCACCAGCGGCGCTTCGCTGCCCAGCGCCGCGAGCGCGCGCCGGGCGCGCGCCGGCCTGAAATCGGTCAGGTGTGGCAAAAGATCGGTTTTACTCAACACCACAAGATCGGCGGCGCGGAACATCACCGGATACTTGGCCGGCTTGTCATCGCCTTCGGTCACCGCCAGCAGCACGACGTTGAGATGCTGGCCGAGGTCGAATGCCGCCGGGCACACCAGGTTGCCGACGTTTTCTATGAACAAAACATCCAGCCCGTCGAGATCAAGCTGGTGCATCGCCTCGTGGACCATGGCGGCGTCGAGATGGCAGGCACTGCCGGTGCTGATCTGCAGCGCTTCGAGGCCCGCGCCGCGTAATCTCGTCGCGTCGTTCTCGGTCGCCAGGTCGCCGACGATGGCGGCCATCGAATAATGCCCGGCGAATGCCGCGGCGGTCGCTTCCAGCAGCCGCGTCTTGCCGGCGCCCGGCGACGACATCAAATTCACCGCCAGCACAGCATGACGGTCTAAATGGGCCCGATTGTGGGCGGCACTCCGATCGTTTTCGGCCAGAATCGCGGACAATACATCGACGGTTTGCGTCCGCTGGCCGGTCTGGCTGCCGGTGACCGAACAGCCGCAGTTTTCACACATCGCCGGTCTCACAGGTCGGGGTGGGTACGGTGTCGCCGGCGGTTTCGATTTCGAGCCGTTCGAGCCTGAGTTCATCGCCACCGATCAGGTGTGCCCGGTAGCCGCCGCAGGCGGTACAGCACAAGCGGTTCGGCGGGACAGTCGAAATCGTGCCGCACGCGGTGCAGCGGATACGCACTTCCGCTAACTCGATAGACAAAGTCGCCTTGTGCGCCACGCTGCCCGCCTGGGCCAGCGTAAACGCCTGTTTCAACAACGCCGGTTCGACACCGGCGAGCGGGCCGATCTTGACGGTGATCACCCGCACCGCGGTGGCGCGGTGGACTCGCGCCACCGCGGACACTTCGGATAGCAGCGCATTGCAGACGGCCAATTCGTGCATGGGGCGCTTCTTTGCTCGGTGGACTAGATCCGGCTTAACCCGGATGATGAATCTTCCGCTCTTAACCTAGTCAATCCGGTTGTTGTGAATGTTGATGTAGATCAAAGCGGGCCCGTTCCCCGGCCGGCGCGATGATTTGATCGAAATCAACACCTCTAAGCGGCAACGGGTCTATACAGATCCAATCCCGTGCCGTGCGAGTGAACCCGTGCGCTCTTCAGCCCAGCAAACAAGAATCGTTTCGCAATCCGCCACTGCGCCTTCCTGCGTTGTGCTCGGGGTGGGTAATGTGTTACAGGGCGATGACGGCGCCGGCCCGCATCTGATCTCGCGTCTGGCAGCCACCGGCACAGCGCCGGATGTCACGCTCATCGACGGCGGCACCGTCGGCTTGCCACTACTCGAGACCGTCGAAAACGCCGACTCATTGATTGTCGTCGATGCGGCGGACACGGGTCTTGATCCCGGTGCGGTCAGCGTTTATGAAAACGAAGCTTTCGATCGTTTCCTCAATCGGCAGGCCGCCCTGAGCGTGCACGAGGCGGGCTTGAGTGAAGTGTTGACCGCCGCGCGCCTCAGGCGGCGATTGCCGGCGCGCCGCGCCCTGGTCGGTATCCAGCCGGCCGTGCTCGGCTGGAACACCGAGCTTTCCGCCGCCGTCCAGGCCGGCATCGAGCAGGCGCTCACCCGGGTAGCCGCATTGCTCGAGGACTATCGGCAATGATTCCGTTGGCCCAGATCGCCGCTGCCGAACGACCGTGCAGCAGCCTGCTGGGCGGCGGCATCACGGCCGTCTTGCAGGAAATCGCCGCACGCCTTGCGGCACTGGCCGCGGATGGCACCACCGCCAGTATCGATTTACGAGCCCTGCCCATGGCTCCGGCGGAGCGGTCGATGCTGCGCCAGGCGCTGGGCGCCGGTGAAACCACGATCGAGATCAAAGCGCTCGGCCGCTCCGTTTTTTACGAGACCGCGTATCCCGGCCTCTGGTGGGTGGAACATCATGACCGGAGCGACGCGGTGGTGGTTGAATTGCTTGAATTTTGCCGGGTCCCCGAGATGGTCGCCGCCACCACCGGCGAAATCGAGGCCGCCGCCGGCCGCTTACGACAGTGGGCCGCTGATGCCACGCGGTTCACTTCCACTCCTACCGAACCACAAAGTTCGCCTCACCGCAAGCCGGTACCCCAACCAGGCCGAGGAGCACCGCTATGAAACGCACCGACCACCCGACCGTCGGCGAAATGCTCGACGCTAATGGCGTCAGCCGTCGTACGTTTATCCAATATTGCACGATGCTGGCTTCGCTTCTCGCCCTGCCCGCCGGCAGTGGGCGGGTACTGGCCGAGAACCTCAGGCGGGCGCGCAAGCCGTCGGTGATTTATCTGCCGTTTCAGGAGTGCACCGGCTGCCTTGAATCGTTGACCCGCTCGTTCGCGCCGTCCGTCGAGAGCTTGTTGTTCGACACCATTTCGCTGGATTACCAGGAAACGCTGTTCGCCGCTGCCGGTTCGGCGGCCGAAGCGGCGCGCGAAGCGGCGATGCGCGACAACGATGGCGAATATGTGCTGCTCGTCGACGGCGCGGTCCCGGTCGAGGCCGGCGGCGCCTATTGCATGATCGGCGGGCAAAGCGCCGTTCACCTCTTGGAAGAGGCCGCGGCCGGCGCCGCCGCGATCGTCGCCATCGGCACCTGCGCCTCGTTCGGCGGCGTCCCCCACGCCCAGCCAAACCCGACCGGCGCCGTCCCGGTGGCGGAAATCGTCAAAGACAAACCGGTGGTCAATATCTCGGGCTGCCCGCCGATCCCGGCGGTAATCACCGGTACGCTGGTCCATTTTCTGGCCCTCGGCAGTTTGCCGGATCTCGATTCCTACGGCCGGCCGTTGGCTTTTTACGGCGACAGCATTCACGATCGCTGCTACCGCCGGCCGTTTTTCGATGCCGGCAAGTTCGCCAAAAGCTTCGACGACGAAGGGGCGCGGCAAGGTTGGTGCCTGTACGAGTTGGGGTGTAAAGGACCGATCACGTACAACGCTTGCGCCACCGTCAAATGGAACGGCGGCGTCAGTTTTCCGATCCAGTCGGGGCATGGTTGCCTCGGCTGTTCCGAACCCGACTTCTGGGATAAGGGCGGCTTTTACAACCCGCTGTCCGGCAGGATGTTCACGACGGCGGAGAAAATCGCCGCCGGAACGGCCGGCGGCGTGCTACTCGGGGCCGGCGCCGCGGCGCTCTCGCGCTGGCGCAAGCAGCGTTTATTGCATGCCACCGCCAAGGAGGAATCCGCATGAATCTTCTCGATTTCGCCCGCGGTCCGGCGCTCGAATTCGCGCTGACGGTATTCGTGCTCGGTGTGTTGTGGCGCATCACCGCCATCGCCCTACTCTCTTTTCGGCGGCGTTACAGCGAGCCGCGCAGCGGCGTTGCGCTCTCGCTGCTGCGCGGCGTCTCGGTCGATGCCACCCGCTCCTGGCCGCACCGGGAGTTCATCGGCCGCACCGGCTACGGCGAGGCGCTCGGTTACAGCTATCACATCGGCCTGTTCATCGTGATCCTCGCTTTCGCACCGCACATCGCGTTTTTCAAAAGCCTGCTCGGCGTCAGTTGGCCGGCCCTGCCCAGCAGTTGGATTCACCTGCTCGCCGTGTTGACGCTGACTTTGCTGATCGCCGTTTTGTTCCGCCGCATCACGCACCGGGTGTTGCGCCGGCTCTCGAATTTCGACGATTATTTCAGTTGGTTGGTGACCGCGCTGGTCGTCGTCACAGGGATTTTGGCCACCGGTCACATTGGCGCGCGCTACGAGGACCTTCTGGCTTGGCACATCCTGAGCGTCGATCTTTTGCTCGTCTGGTTCCCGTTCGGCAAATTGATGCACGCCTTTTTCATCATGCCGTCGCGGGCGTTGAACGGCTACCGGCTGGCCCGTAAAGGAGCCGCGTCATGAATACCAAAACGATGCCACCGCCGGCAGTCGAACGCGGCGCCGATCACGCGCAAGCGGCATTCGCCCGCGCTTTCGGAGCGCTGACCGCGTTGCGCCTCGAATCGTGTATCCATTGCGGCATGTGCGCCGACGCCTGCCATTTCTACATCGCCACCGGCGACCCGAAATACACGCCGATCTGGAAAGCCGAACCTTTGAAACGTGCTTACCGGCGGCAAGCCGGGCCTTTCGCGCCGCTGTACCGCTTGTTCGGTCGCGGCCAAGCGATGCCGGTAGAGGAATTGGCCGAATGGCAGGAATTGCTGTTCGACAGTTGCAATCTGTGCGGCCGGTGCAGCCTGATCTGCCCGATGGGCATCGACGTGACGGCGCTGATCGAAGAGACACGCCACGCGCTGTTTGCGGCCGGTTTGACACCGCACGAATTGTCCGAGCGCGCCCGCAACCAGCAGCAAAGCGGCGCGCCGGAAACGCCGGCCGCGCCGTACCGGGAGCGCCTCGCTGAAATCGCCCGCGAATATCATGTCGATATTCCGCTCGACCGCGAACGGGCCGACGTGCTGCTCAGCGTCCCGCGCACCGATCTCGAACACTATCCGGCGGCGGTCGCGGCACTGGCCCGGATCGTCAAACACCTCGGCCTTGATGCGACCTTTTGCGATGGTGCGTTGATCGCCGAAAATTACGGTTATTACGCCGGCTCCACTGAAGCCCAACACCAGATCAGCCGGCGGCTGATCGCCGCCGCCGAGCGCTGCGGAGCGAAGTGGGTGATTGTCCCCGAATGCGGCCATGCCTACTACTCGCTGCGCTGGGAAGCGGCCGAACTTTGCGGCCGCAAGCTGCCGTTCAAGGTGCGCCACATCACCGAATTTCTTGCCGCCGAACTCGACGCCGGCCGCCTCAAGCTCAAACGCGACGGCGGCGGCGACGTCGCCTTTCACGACCCTTGCCAATTGGTGCGCCGCGGCGGCGTGAGCGAAGCGCCGCGTCAATTATTCGCCGCGATGGGCGTTGCGGTCCGTGAAATGGCCAACCACAAAGGATTCAGTTTCTGCTGCGCCGGCGGCGGCGGGGTATACAACATAGAACGGGCCACAGCACTGCGCTATCGCGCCCAGCAAAACAAGCTGCGCGAGATCGACGCCACCGGCGCCGGCCGGTTTTATACCAGTTGTTCGGACTGCCGGCAAGCGTTCGCCGACGCCGAACGTCATTTCCAATGGGACAAGACGCCGCACAGCCTCATCGAGCTGGTCGCGGCCCACTTGCAAGAGGATTGATCCATGGCCGTCCAAACCGTTGTCGTCGATCCCATCACCCGCATCGAAGGACATTTGCGCATCGAAGCGGAAACCGAAAACGGCATCATTACCCGCGCCCTAAGTTCGGGAACGATGGTGCGCGGCATCGAGATCATCCTTCGCGGCCGCGACCCGCGCGACGCCTGGGCCTTTGCCCAGCGCATCTGCGGCGTATGTACTCTGGTCCACGGTATCGCCTCGGTGCGGGCGGTGGAAAACGCGCTCAACTATCCGATCCCGCCCAACGCGCAACTGATCCGCAATCTGATGATCGGCGCGCAATTCATCCACGACCACGTCATGCACTTTTATCACCTGCATGCTCTGGACTGGGTGGACATCGTGGCCGCATTGAACGCCGACGCCGCCGCGACTTCGCAACTAGCGCAGTCCATTTCGGATTATCCGCGTTCTTCGCCGGGTTATTTCAGCGACGTGCAACAGCGCGTCAAGGGTCTGGTCGAATCGGGGCAGCTCGGTATTTTTACGAACGGCTACTGGGGGCATCCCGCCTACCGGCTGCCGCCCGAAGCCAATCTGCTGGCCGTCGCCCATTACCTCGACGCCCTTGAATGGCAGCGTGAGGTCGCCAAACTGCATACCCTGTTCGGCGGCAAGAATCCGCACCCCAACTTCGTTGTCGGCGGCGCCCCGGTCGGCATCAGCCTCCATGCCGGCGCCGGGACCGGGGCCACCGCGGTCAACATGGTGGGTCTGCAACAAATCAAAAACATCATCGCGGCGATGCAGACTTTCGTCGATCAGGTTTATCTGCCCGATACCCTGGCCATTGCCTCGTTCTACAAAGACTGGTTCACACCCGGCCACGGCGAAGGAACCGGCAATTTCCTGACCTACGGCGATTTTCCCGAAGAAGGCACCGATGACATCGGATCGCTGCTCGTGCCGCGTGGTGCGATTCTCGACCGCGATCTCAGCCGCATCCACGAAGTGGATCTCAATGCCGAAGATGAAATCCAGGAATATATCGCCCATTCGTGGTACGACTACAGCACCGGCAGGGATGAGGGACTCCACCCCTACCAGGGCGAAACGGCGCTGCATTACACCGGCCCGCCGCCGCCGGTCGAACACCTCGACAGGCAAGCCGGATATTCCTGGCTGAAATCGCCGCGCTGGCGCGGCCGACCGATGGAAGTCGGACCGCTGGCTCGCGTGCTGATGCTCTATGCCAGCGGCCACGAACCCACGCGCGAGCTGGCATCGCAAGCGCTGGCTAAACTTGAACTGCCGGTCGAAGCGCTGTTTTCGACGCTCGGCCGCACCGCGGCGCGGACGCTGGAGACCAAAATCTTCGCCGGCGCAATGTCCCAGTGGTACAACAATCTGATGGCCAATATCAAAAACGGCGACGTGAGCACGTTCAACGACGCGCTGTGGGAACCGCGCACCTGGCCGCAACACGCGACGGGCGTCGGTTATACCGAAGCGCCGCGCGGCGCGTTGGCCCACTGGGTGGTCATCGAGAACGGCAAGATCGCCAATTACCAAGCCGTTGTGCCAAGCACCTGGAATGCCGGGCCGCGCGACGCGGCCGGCAATCCCGGACCCTACGAAGCGGCGCTCGCCGGACACGCCCTGCACGATCCCGAACAGCCGCTCGAAATCCTGCGCACGATCCATAGTTTCGATCCGTGTATCGCCTGCGCCGTCCACGTACTCGGGCCCGAGCGTCAGGAACTGGTCAAGATCAACGTGGCATAGCGCCCGGTCGATTCACCTTGCAGAGGAGCAACTACGATGAGTCACGGTAAAACGCGCTTGGTCCTTGGCCTGGCGATGTTGTTGAGCGGCACGGCGCTGGCGCACCCTGGTCACGATCCGATCCAATATTCCGATTTTTATCTTGGCTTACTGCACCCATGGCTGGGCAACTGGCAGCACCCGCTCGTTGCGTTGCTCGCCGGGTTCGCCGGCGGTTACGCCACCCACTTCGGACGCGCCCGCGGCTGGGCGTTCGTCATCCTGGCGGTGTATGCGTTACTTCACCTGCCCGCCGCCGGCCACCCCACCTGGAGCTACGCCACCGGCATCATGATCGGCTCCGCGCCGCTGTTCATCGCCGCCTACTTCATCGGCCGCGCCGCGACCGGCAAAACCCGACAGCCTCGCTAGCTCCCAGGGTTGCGGAGCACCAGGAGTTTGATTTCGCTCATGTCTTCCATTGCGAAGCGAACGCCTTCGCGGCCGGTGCCGCTGTCTTTAATGCCGCCGTAGGGCATGTTATCGACGCGGAAGGAGGAAACGTCGTTGATGATGATGCCGCCGGCTTCGAGGTGGTCGAAGGCATATTGGATCTGGTAGATATCGCGGGTGAAAACGCCGACCTGCAGGCCGTAGCGGCTGGCGTTGGCGGCGGCGACGGCTTGTTTGAAATCGGCAAAGCGGGTGACGTTGACCAACGGCCCGAAGGCCTCTTCGTCGTTGACTTTGCAACCGGGCGGGGCGCCGGCGATGACGGTGGGCTGCATCATGACGCCGTCGCGGGTGCCGCCGGTCAGGATCTGCGCCCCGGCGGCGGCGGCGTCCTGGACCCATTGTTCGAGACGAACGGCATCGTTGATCGAAATCACAGGTCCGATGAACGTTTCCTCGTCGTTCGGATCGCCGACTTTCAATTCCTTGACGCGGGCGACCAGCCGGCCGAGTAGTTCGTCGTAAATCGCTTCATGGACCATGACCCGCTGGACGCTGATGCAGGTCTGGCCGGATTGGTAGAAGCCGCCGTACACGATGCGCTCGACGGCGTCCGCGATATCGGCGTCGCGCTCGACGATGCAGGCGGCATTGCCGCCGAGTTCGAGGACCACTTTTTTGGCGCCGGCCTGGGCCTTCAGCTTCCAGCCGACCGGCCGCGAGCCGGTGAAACTCAACAGCTTGAGGCGCTCGTCGGTGGTGAACGGGCCGGCGTCGGCGATGTCGCAAGGCACGACCGAAAAAGCGCCGTCGGGCAGGCCGGCGGCGGCCAGGACTTCGCCGAGCAAAATGGCGCTGACCGGCGTGCGTTCGGCGGGCTTGAGCACGAAGGGATTGCCCATCGCGATCGCCGGGGCGACTTTGTGGGCCGCGAGATTGAGCGGAAAGTTGAAGGGCGTGATGAACGAACACGGGCCGATCGGCACGCGCTTCCACAAGCCCCGGTAGCCGCGTGCCCGCGGCGCGATGTCGAGGTCGATGACCGCGCCGCCGATGCGCAGGGCTTCCTCGGCGGCGATCTGGAAGGTGTCGATCATCCGCCCGACTTCGGTGCGGGCGTCTTTGATCGGCTTGCCGGCTTCGCGGCACAGGACGCGGGCGAATTCCTCGCTCCGCGCCGTGATTTCGGTGACACAACGCTGCAAAATATCGCGCCGTTCATAGGCGCAAAGCGCGGCCATCGCCGGCGCCGCCGCGGCGCAGGCGGCGATCGCCTGCTCGATTTCGGCCGGCCCGGCGGACGCCACTTCGGCAAACACCTCACCGGAATACTTATCGGTCACCGCCAGGCGGTGATTGGGGGCAGCCGGCTGGCCGGCGAGATAGTAGGGATAGCGTTTTGCGGTCATCTTGCGGCTCCTTCTAACAGGTTGTTGAAAAACGCAATCCTGGCGTTTTTCAATGTCGCTTGCGAAAGGCGCGACTTGCGCTGCGCNNTGTTTTTCAACAGCCTGCTAACTCCGCCGCCCGGTTGGGTATCTCATCGTTGAGCAGGCGATGGTTGGCGATGTAATCGACCGGCACGGCGAGCAGATGCACGCCCGGCTCGGCGAGGCAGCGGGTGAGCAGCGGTTTGAATTGGGTCGCGCTTTCGACCCGGTGGCCGCGCGCGCCGTAAGCTTCGGCGTAGCGGACAAAATCGGGGTTATCGTAATTGAGGCCAAATTCGGCAAAGCCCATCTGCTGCTGTTTCCAACGGATCATGCCGTAACCATTATCGCAGAGGACGATGACGGTGAGATTCAGGCCGAGACGGACCGCGGTTTCCAATTCCTGGGAGTTCATCATGAAGCCGCCGTCGCCGCACAACGCGACGATCGGGCGGCGCGGGTGGACCAGACGCGCGGCCATCGCCGCCGGCAAGCCGGCGCCCATCGTCGCCAGGGCGTTGTCGAGCAGCACCGAGTTGGGCTGGACCGCGGGGTAATTGCGCGCCGTCCAGATTTTGTACATGCCGTTATCGAGCGTCAGAATGCTCTCCTCGGGCAGCACCTCGCGCAGTTCGTGGACCAGCCGTTCGGGACGCAGCAGAAAACGCTCCGTGGCGAGCAATTCGGCGTCAAGGGCACGGGCCGCATCGCGCACGGCGAGCAGCGGCGCGAAGTCCCAGTGGTCCTGCACTTCGAGCTGCTGGGCGATCTGCCACAGGGCGTTGGCGATATCGCCGGTGACTTCGAGCTGCGGGAAATACAAAGGATCGACCTTGGCCGTCGAAAAGTCGATATGAATGACCTTGCGGCCGTTGCCATGCATCAAAAACGGCGGCTTTTCGACCACGTCGTGACCGATGTTGACGATCAAGTCAGCGCGCTCGATCGCTTGATGAACGAAATCGCCAGCCGACAGCGCGGCGTTGCCGATGAAACAATCGAGGCGCTCGTCGACAACGCCTTTGCCCATCTGGGTCGTGACAAACGGGATCTTGTAGCGTTCGACAAAACGACGCAGCATGCGGCTGACCAGCCGGCGGTTGGCGCCGGCGGCGATGACCAGAAGCGGCCGGCGGGCGGCGGCCAGTTCGGCCACCGCCGCGGCGATCGCCTTGTCTTCGGCGACCGGCCGGCGGGCCCGGCTGGCGGCGAGCGGCGCAAGGTCGCAGGATTCTTGCAGAATATCCTCCGGCACCTCGAGGTGGGTGGCACCCGGCCGCTCCTCGGCGGCAACGCGAAACGCCTCGCGAACGCGCGCCGGGATGAAATTGGCGCTCACCACCTGCCGCGTGTACTTGGTGACCGGCGCCATCATGCCGACCACGTCGATGATCTGGAAGGCGCCCTGTTTCGGCGAACGGATCGGCTTCTGGCCGGTGATCATCACCATCGGCATGGCACCGAGCTGGGCATAGGCCGCGGCGGTCAAAAGATTGGTCGCTCCCGGACCGAGCGTCGACAGGCAAACGCCGGGCTCACCGGTCAAGCGGCCGTAAGTCGCGGCCATGAAGCCGGCCGCCTGTTCGTGGCGGGTGACGATCAGGCGGATCGAGGACGGGCGCAGCGATTCGATGAAATCGAGATTTTCCTCACCCGGAACACCGAAAACGTAACGCACGCCTTCGGCTTCGAGACAGCGGACGAAAAGGTCAGAGGCTTTCATGGTTCTTCGGTTCAGTAACGGGAAAAACATCAAGACCGGCGCGCGGCGGTGAACCGTGCAAAACGCCGCCCCGCTGCACAATCAGGCGGTGGTCGCCAAAACCTCGGCGATCACCCCGACCAGCGTGTCGATGTCGCGCTCAGCGATGATCAACGGCGGCGACAAAGCCAGTGTCTCGCCGGTGGCGCGGATCAGAACGCCGGCCTCGAAGCAGCGCTGCAAGACCTCCATCGCCCGCACCGTCGGCTGCCCGGGCCGCGGCTCGAGTTCGATACCGGCCATCAGACCGCAATTGCGGATATCGACGACGTGCGGCGCAGTGGCCAGGCTGTGCACCGCATTTTCGAAATACAAGGCGAGTTCGGCGGCGCGCTCGAACAGCCGCTCGTCGCGGTAAACGTCGAGGGTCGCGATACCGGCGGCGACAGCCAGCGGGTGGGCCGAATAGGTGTAGCCGTGGAACAGCTCGATGCTCTGCTCCGGGCCGTGCATAAAGGCCTCGTAAATGCCCTTGCGGACCAGCACGGCGCCCATCGGAACGCTGCCCGAAGTCAGTCCCTTGGCGGTGGTGATGAGGTCCGGAACGACACCGAACACCGCGGCCGCGAATGCCCCGCCGAGGCGCCCGAAAGCGGTGATCACTTCGTCGAATATCAACAAGATCCCGTGCCGGTCGCAGATCGCGCGCAGGCGCTCGAGATAGCCCTTGGGCGGCGGCAGCACGCCGGTCGAGCCGGAGACCGGTTCGACGATGACCGCGGCGATGGTCGAAGCGTCGTGCAACGCGACCAGTCGTTCGAGGTCATCGGCCAGTTCGGCGCCGTGCGCTGGCAGGCCGCGGCTAAACGCGTTGCGAACCGGGTCATGTGTATGCCTGAGGTGATCGCAGCCGGGGAGCAGCGCCGCAAACTGCTTGCGGTTGGCGGCGATGCCGCCGACCGAGATGCCGCCGAAACCGACGCCGTGGTAAGCACGCTCACGGCCGATCAACCGCGTCCGGCCGGCCTCGCCGCGCTGGCGGTGATAGGCCAGCGCGATCTTCAGTGCGGTATCGACCGATTCCGAACCCGAACAAGTGAAAAACACATGATCGAGATCGCCCGGAGCGAGCGCCGCGAGCCGGTCGGCAAGTTCGTAAGCCCGCGGGTGACCCATCTGGAACGTCGGCGCGTAATCGAGCGCCGCGGCGCTTTGTCCGATCGCTTCGACGATTCTGGGATGGCCGTGCCCGGCGTTGCAGCACCACAACCCAGCGACGCCGTCGAGGATGCGGCGGCCGTCCGCGCTTTCGTAGTACATCCCCGCGGCCTTGGATAAAAGGCGCGGCCGCTGTTTGAACCGCCGGTTCGCCGTAAACGGCATCCAGAACGATTCCATGTCCGCGGCAGTCAAGCCGGTTTCGTTGCGCACCGCACTCACCTCACTGATCGTACTAGCCCATCACCCGGCAGCCGCCTCGACGGATCATTCCTCCCCGCCGCCGTTATCCCACGGCAGGGTCGTCGAGATCGTGAAAATCACCCGCGAATCGTTCTGCAAAGCGCCGTTGCTGATCTTGAAGTCGCCGGATAAATCGGTATCGACCCACTTGACTTCCAGATCGATCGGGCCAAGTGAATAACCGAGTGCCACCGAATAATCGAAATAATCGCTGAGTCCGGTCAGATCGGCGAACTCCGGATCGAGCGCCCGGCCGTCGGTATAACCGCCGTGCAGCACGAGACCGATATCGTACGGCAGCTCGAAGTTCAAATTGAGATCGAGGTAGCGGGCGTTCTTGCCGATGGAGAAGAAATTAGGCGTCCACCAGAACTTGAAGTCAATAAATTCGTAACTGGTGCCGACGTAGAACTCGGTGTAGTCGAGATCCTCGTTGGTGCCGGGGAAATCGTAGTACACGACGCCGACGTCGTAGCCGATGCCGGTCTCGCCGATTTCGCTCGCGTAGCCGCCGTAATAATCGAACTCCCAACTTTCGCCGCAGCACTGCTCGAAATCGAGACTCGAACTCCACCACCAGCCGGCATAAAAGCCGGTGTCGTGTTCGAAATCGAGGCTGCCCTGGAACGCCGAGTCGTTGGCGGTTTGCGAGACGCCGCGGAACTCGTAGTCGGTGACCCCGGTCAGGGTCAGCGAGAAATAATCGAGTATCTGGGCCTCGACTGCGTTGCCGGCGAGCAGCGAAAAACTGACAGTGATCCAACAAAATAGACGATTCATTGTTGTGCTCCAGGTTTTACCCAATTGTCATTTCCAACATCTGCAAAGCCACCGCCACCATAAAGCGATAACCAGTGCACTTCATTCTCCCACCGGACGGCGGCGGTTGATCAGGCCGGCGATCAGGACGCCGGCCGCGACTAGGCCGATCAGGATCGTCGATACCGCGTTGATCTCCGGGGTGACGCCGAGACGGACGGAACTGTAAATTTTCATCGGCAGCGTCGTCGCCCCTGGGCCGGTCGTGAAGCTGGCGATCACCAGATCGTCAAGCGATAGTGTAAAGGAAAGCAGCCAGCCCGAAATCACCGCCGGCATGATGATCGGCAAGGTGACGGTGAAAAACGTCCGGGCCGGCGTGCACCCGAGGTCGAGCGCCGCCTCTTCGATCGCCCGGTCCATGGTCGTCAACCGCGATTGCACGACCACGGCGACGTAACACATCGAAAAAGTGATATGGGCGATGGTCAAAGTCAGCATGCCGCGATCGAGCGCGATGGCGACGAACATCAAAAGCAAAGACAGGCCGGTGATCACTTCGGGCATCACCAACGGCGCGTAGATCATGCCGGAAAACAGCAGCCGGCCGCGAAAAGCGCCGAAACGCGCCATGATCTGGCCAGCGATCGTCCCTAGTACGGTGGCCAGCGTCGCTGAAATCAGCGCCACTTTCAAGGTGACCCACGCGGCGTTCTTGATGCCCTGGTTGGTCAGCAGCGCGCTGTACCATTTGGTCGAAAACCCGCCCCACACCGTAACCAGCCGCGATTCGTTGAAACTGAAAATCACCAGCAGGGCGATCGGCACGTAGAGGAAAAGCAAGCCGAGCGCCAGCGACGCGGTGTTGAACCCCGAAAAGGCGGCGACCGGGCGCAGGCTGTGGCTCATGCCGCCTGCCTCCCGGCCCGCTCCTGCTGGCGCTGGAACAGGACGATCGGCACGATCAGCAGCACGAGCAGAATCACGGCGACGGCCGATGACAGCGGCCAGTCGCGGTTATTGAAAAATTCGGTCCACAGTGTCTTGCCGATCATGATCGTATTCGAGCCGCCGAGCAAATCTGGAATGACGAACTCGCCGACCGCCGGAATGAAAACCAGGAAACAGCCGGCGATGACGCCCGGCAACGACAGCGGTACCGTCACTTTCCAGAACGCTCTCCCCGGCCGGCAGCCGAGGTCGGACGCCGCTTCGAGCAGGCTCAAGTCCATTTTCTCGAGGTTGGCGTACAGCGGCAGGATCATGAACGGCAGATAGGAATAGACAATGCCGATGTACACCGCGATATCGGTATTGAGGATGACGAGCGGCGAGGAAATCACTCCGAGTTTGAGGAGCAAAGCATTGAGCAGACCTTCGTTCTTGAGAATGCCGATCCAGGCATAGACGCGGATCAGAAACGAGGTCCAAAACGGCAGGATCACCAGAGTCAGCAACAGGCCACGCCAGCGGCCGGGGGCGCGGGCGATCGCATAGGCGATCGGGTAGCCGACGAGCAGTGTGATCGCCGTCGCGAGGGCGGCGATTTTCAAGCTGTTCAGGTAGGACAGAACGTAGAGGTTGTCGGTGAACAGTCTAAGATAATTGGTCAGGTGGACGTTTAATTTCAAAGCGCCGCTTTCGAGCCAGCTCAACAGCGGCTCGTAGGGCGGCATCGCGATCATGACCCGCGAGAAGCTCAATTTAAGAACGATGAAAAACGGGGCCAGGAAAAACAGCAACAGCCACAAGTATGGAACGGCGATCACCGCGCTGCGCGGCGTCAAACCCAGCCGCAGCAATGCGGCGAGCAGCCGGGCATAAGGGCGGGTCAGTTTGAGGCGGGCGTGCAGCGCACCGAGTGTCGTCGTCAGTTGCGTCGCCGGCGGCAGGTAGGCGATTTGTCTGCTGCTGTCGGATTGACGGTGCCGCCGTGCCATGGAAATCTCTCGCTTACTGCGTCAGCAACACCGCCGACGATTCGCGCCAGGTGAGGTACACCCGATCCTCCCAGGTGATCTGGTGTTCCAGCGTCCGCGCCTTGTTGGCGTGCAGCGAAGTAATCGTCCGGCCGTTGTCGAGCCGTATGTGATAAACGAACGAGTTGCCGAGATAGGCGATATCCCAGACTACACCGCTCAAACAGTTGACCGCTGGGTCGTCTGGAGGGTCGCGCGAGATATTGAGTTTTTCCGGCCTAAGCGCGATCCACACCCGGCTATTGGACATCACGGCGATGGTCTTACGGCAGCGGATCAAGGCCGGAAAATCGGCGGTGCCGATTTCGAGGTGTTCAGCGTTGACCGCCGCGACCCGGCCTTCGAAAAGGTTGACATCGCCGATGAATTCGGCGACGTAGCGCGAATTCGGCGCTTCGTAGATTTCGGCCGGCGTTGCGACTTGGGCGATCCGACCGTGGTCCATCACCGCAATGCGACTGGCGACCGTCATCGCTTCTTCCTGGTCGTGCGTGACGACAACAAACGTGATGCCGAGCTTCTCCTGGATGTTCATCAACTCGAACTGGGTTTGCTCGCGCAGTTTCTTGTCGAGCGCGCCGAGCGGTTCGTCGAGCAGCAGGATCTTCGGCTGCTTGACCAGGCAGCGGGCCAGCGCCACGCGCTGCCGCTGGCCGCCGGACAACTGTTCCGGTTTGCGTTTGCCGTAGCCATTAAGCTGCACCAGATCGAGCACTTCGTAAACCCGCCGGCGGATCTCGTCGCGCCCGAGGCGCTCCTGCTTCAAACCGAACGCGACGTTCCCTTCGACCGACAGATGCGGGAACAGGGCATACGACTGGAACATCATGTTGACCGGTCTGAGGTACGGCGGCACGGCAATGATGTTCTCGCCGTCGAGCAGGATCGCGCCGGCGCTCGGCGCCTCGAAACCGGCGAGCATGCGCAGCAACGTGGTCTTGCCGCACCCGGAAGGACCGAGCAGGGCGAAGAACTCGCCTTCGTAAATATCCAGAGAAACGTCGTTGACCGCTTGGGTTGCGCCGTAGCTTTTACTGACGCCGATCAATTGCACGAACGGCTTTTGCGCCGGGTCGGTCCACGGCGCTTTCGGGGCAGCCGGCTTTTTTGCCGACTTTTCGTTCATCGCTGCGCTTCGCCGTTCTAGTTTGTTGCCGCCTTGACGTCGGTCCAGATACGTGTGACCAGGCGCTGGACATCCGGCGGGTACGGCCGCGTGGTGTACAGCCGGGCCATCACCTCAGGCGGCGGGTAGATCGTCGGATCGCCGATGACTTCTTCGTCGAGCAGTTCCTGGGCGGCAAGGTTGCCGTTGGCGTAATAGACGTAATTCGACGCCTTGGCCATCACCTCGGGGCGCAGGATGTAGTCGATGAAGGCATGGGCGTTGTTCGGATGCGGGGCATCGGCCGGTACGGCCAGCATGTCGAACCACATCAGCGCCCCCTCCTGCGGGATGCTGTATTCGATGACCACGCCGTTTTCCGCCTCGTCGGCGCGATCGCGTGCCTGGATCACGTCGCCCGACCAACCGACCGCGATGCAGATGTCGCCATTGGCCAGGGCGTTGATGTACTCGGATGAATGGAACTTGCGGATATACGGCCGAATAGCGAGCAGCACATCGCGCGCTTTGTTCAACACCTCCGGATCTTGGCTGTCAGGATTTTCGCCGATGTAATTGAGCGCCGCCGGAATCATCTCGTCCGCCGCGTCGAGGACGTAGATGCCGCAGTCGGCGAAGCGGGCGGCGGTTTCGGGAGCGAACACCAGATCCCACGAATCGACCTGTGCCTCGGGCAGCCGCTCGGCGATCATGTCGGCGTTGTAGCCGATACCGGTCGTGCCCCACATGTAATTGACGGCGTGTTGATTGCCCGGGTCGTAAACCGCGACGCGCTCCATAATCACCGCCCACTGGTTGTCCCAGTGCGGCAGCTTACTGCGGTCGAGCGGCTGGAACACACCGGCTTGGATCTGGCGGGCCAGAAAACTGGCCGAAGGCACGACCACGTCATAACCCGAGCTGCCGGCGAGCAGTTTGGTTTCCAGCACTTCGTTGGAATCGAACACGTCATAGACGACGTGGATACCGGTTTCGGCCTCGAACTCGGCGAGGATTTCCTCGTCGATATAGTCCGACCAGTTGTAAACGTTGACCACCGGATCCTCGGCGGCCGGGGCCGTTACCGGCGCCTCATCGGCCTGCTGCCGGCAGCCGGCGAGCACCACGGCCAGCGCCGTGGCGATCAGTGAAAGTACGTTGTTACGTTTCATTTGAACCTCCCATGTTGACTGCAGTGCGTCATCTCGTCGGCGGCGCCCGGGTGGCACCGGTGACCTTGGAGCCTCGGATTACGTCAAAGCCCGGGCGGTATCCTCCAGGCTTTGCCAGGCTTTGTCGGCCAGTTCGTCGATCTGGTTATACGATACGATAAACGGCGGCGCGGTAATCATCGTATCGCGCACGGCGCGCATGACCAGGCCGTTTTTGATCGCCGCGTCGCGGCACCGCGTCCCGGCGGCACCGATTTTTTCGAATGGCGTGAGCGTTTTCTTGTCGGCGACGAGTTCGAGGGCGCCGACCAGACCGAGGGTCCGCGCCTCGCCGACCAGCGGGTGGGCGCCGAGCGCCAGCCACCGCTCTCGGTAGTATGGCGCGATCTCGCCGACCCGCGCGATCAGCTTTTCCTCCTCTAACAAGCGCAGATTGGCGAGCGCCACGGCGCACGACGCCGGATGCGCCGAATACGTGAAGCCGTGGTGGAACTCGCCACCGCGCTCGATCAGCACCTCGGCGACGCGGTCGCTGACCAGCACGCCGCCCATCGGCAGGTAACCGGAGGTCATGCCCTTGGCGATCGGCATCAGGTCGGGCTTTAGGCCGTAATGCTCGCTGCCGAACCAGCGGCCGAGCCGGCCGAAGCCGCAAATGACCTCATCGACGACCAGCAAAATACCGAACTCGTCGCAGATCTGCTGGATCCGGGGCCAGTAAGTCGCGGGCGGGATGATCACCCCGCCGGCGCCTTGCACCGGCTCGCCGATAAACGCCGCGACGGTTTCGGGACCGAGTTCGAGGATTTTCTCGCGCAGCCATTCCGCCGCCGCGCGGCCGAATGCTTCGGGATCCGGATAGTGGTGGCGGCCGACGCCGAACCAGTACGGCTGTTCGATATGGACGATGCCGGGAATCGGCAGGCCGCCTTGGGCATGCATCGGCGCCATGCCGCCCAGGCTGGCGCCGGCCATTGTGCTGCCGTGGTAGGCGTTGCGCCGCGCGACGATCACCTGGCGTTGCGGTTGGCCGAGCGACGCCCAGTAATGGCGCACGGCGCGCACCACGGTATCGTTCGCCTCCGAACCGGAACCGGCAAAAAACACGTGATTGACGTGCGGTGGAGCGATTTCGGCGAGCCGCCGCGAAAGCTCGATCGCCGGCGGGTGCGTACACTGGAAAAAGGAGTTGTAAAACGGCAGGCGACGCATCTGCGCCGCGGCGGCGGCAACCAGTTCCTCGCGCCCGTAGCCGACGTTGACGCACCACAGGCCGGACATGCCGTCGAGAATTTTCTGTCCGTCGGTGGTGTAGATGTACACGCCGGCGGCGCGTTCGAAGATGCGCGTGCCGCGGCGGTTGAGGTCGGCGGTGTCGGTGAACGGATGAAAATGGTGCGCCGCGTCCAGCGCCTGCCACTCACCGGTCGCGTGGCGCGGGATCAACGCGTCGTCTTGATCGTCCAGGGCGGCGATTGAGGCGATCGGATCAGACATTGAGCAACAGATACTCCCGCTCCCACGAGCTGATAACGTGCTGGAACTCTTCGGCTTCGGCGGTTTTGACGGCGCTGTAAGTCGCAACAAAACGGCTGCCGAGCAGAGCGCTGAGTTCGCTGCACTCATTCAGATAACGCAGGCCCTCCTCGATCGTCTTGGGCAACTCGTGACGCAGGACGTGAGCACTGCCGCTCACCGGTTCGCGCGGTTCGAGCTGCTGCTTGATCCCGAGGTAACCGCAGGCCAGCATCACCGCGATCGCAATGTACGGATTGACGTCGGCGCCGCACATCCGGTGTTCGACGCGCCGGGCTTCCGGCGGCGACATCGGCACGCGCAAGCCGACGGTACGGTTATCGTAGCCCCAGTGCGAATTGATCGGCGCCGAGTAACCGCGGATCAGCCGGCGGTAGGAATTGACGTTGGGGGCGAAAAACGGCATCGCGGCGATCATGTAGCGCTGCTGGCCGCCGATGAAATGCCTGAACAGCGGCGATTCGCCGCCGTCGCCGAGCGTGAAGATGTTGCGGCTGCCGGCAATGTCATTGATGCTTTGGTGAACGTGCATCGCACTGCCCGGCTCGTTGGCCATCGGCTTGGCCATGAACGTGGCGTAGCCATCGTGGCGGATCGCCACTTCGCGCATGGTGCGCTTGAACAGAAACACCTGGTCGGCGAGTTCCAGCGCGTCGCCGTGCTGGAAGTTGATCTCCATCTGCGCCGCCCCTTCCTCGTGGATCAGGGTTTCGATCCACAGGCGCTGCGCTTCGCAGAAATCGTACATCTCCTCGAACATCGGGTCGAACTCGTTGACCGCGTCGACGCCATAAGATTTGCGCGCCGTCTCCGGCCGCCCGCTGCGCCCGACTGGCGGCTGCAGCGGATAATCCGGATCCTTGTTGACCTGGGTGATGAAAAACTCGACTTCCGGGGCGATCACCGGCTGCCAGCCTTCGGCGCGGTACAGTTCCAGTACATGCTTGAGCAGATTGCGCGGAGCCAGCGGCACCGGCGTGTCGTCCTGGTAATAACAATCGTGGATGATCTGCGCCGTCGGCTCGTGGGCCCAGGGAACAAAGCGCACGGTCTTCGGGTCGGGTGCGACCACCATGTCGATTTCCGCCGGGTTGATCAGCTCGCCTTCGTCCTCCGGCCACGACCCGGTCACCGTCTGGGCGAAAATCCCCTCGGGCAGGCGGATCGACTCGTCGCGCGCGTACTTGCTGGCCGGCATGATCTTGCCGCGCGCGACGCCGGCCAGGTCGGGTACCAGGCATTCGATTTCGGTGATGGAGTTAGCTTTCAGCCAATCGTTGAGTTCTGAGAAATTCACGGTGCAAACCGTTGGACCGCAGCCTATACTGCGCAGTGTTTAATTTATTCGACAGTAGCAGAGACGCCGGGAGAAAGCAACCGATGCGCTTTGACCCAACCGCCGCCGGTGGCCACGGCAACCCGACCGGTTATGACGCCAACTGGTACACCGCCACCGCCGACCTGCCCCCGCCGCGGCCGGTCCTGAGCGGCGAGCGGCAATGCGAGATCGCCATCGTCGGCGCCGGGCTGGCTGGTCTGTCGGCCGCTCTGCACCTTGCTCGGCTGGGGCACGAGGTGGTGGTGCTGGAAGCGGTCCGCACCGGGTGGGCCGCTTCGGGGCGTAGCGGCGGGCAATTGCTCTTTGGCTACGCCTGCGATATCGGGCGCTTGGAAAAACTCTGCGGCGCCGAGGCGGCGCGATGCTACTTCGAATGGTCGATCGAGGCCCTCGACCTGGCCCGCGCCCTGATTGCCGATGAGCATATTGTTTGCGACGTCGGTGACGGCGCCTTGCACGTCGCAATCAAACCCAGGCAAGTCGCCGAACTGCGCGCCCAGCACCGGCACCTTCAGCAGCGCTACGGCGTCGACCTCGAATGGCTCGCCGGCGACGAACTGCGCGCCGCGCTCGACAGCCCGCGCTATCTCGCCGGCCTGCTCGACCGCCGGAGCCTGCACCTCCACCCGCTGCAATACACCCTCGGTGTGGCCCGCGCCGCCGCCAATGCCGGCGCCGGGCTGTACGAACAAAGCCGCGTCGAGCGCTGGCGCCGCGACGGCGAACGGATCGTGCTGGAAACCGCGGCCGGCTGCCTGCGCGCCGAGCGGGTCGTCTTTTGCGGCAACACCGGGCTCGACCGTCTGGTGCCGAAGATCCGCCGTTACATCATGCCGGTCGGCACCTATATCGGCGCCACCGAAGCCCTCGACCCAGCCCTCGCGGCCAGCCTGATTCCGTCGCGCACCGCGGTCTCCGACACACAATTCGTGCTCGATTACTTCCGTCTGGCCCGCGGCCGACACCTGTTGTTCGGCGGGCGGGTCAGCTACTCGACGTTGCAACCGCCGCTGCTCACCGCCCAGCTCAGGCGCCGGATGACCGCCGTCTTCCCGCAACTGGCCGGCACCGAGATCATTTCGACTTGGGGCGGGTATGTCGATATCACGATGAACCGCGCCCCGCACTTCGGCCACCTCGCCGACAACATCCATTACTTGCAAGGCTTTTCCGGGCACGGCATGGCGCTCGCCGGGCTCGCCGGCAAACTCATCGCCGAAAAAATCGACGGCCGAAGCGACCGCTTCGACTGGTATTGCCGCATCCCGCACCACCCCTTTCCCGGCGGCCGCTGGCTGCGCACCCCGGCCCTGGTCATGGCCATGGCCTGGTACCGGCTGCGCGATAGGTTGTAGGGTTGTCGTTCCCGTCAAGGCCGGCATCATCCATCACCCAGGGCCAGTGACGGGCAGCCCGATTTGCGATAATCGCATCTTTACGCTCATCACTCGGAGAACACCATGGATTTCACCACCGGCGAGAGGCTGATCGATGAAATGTGGGACAACGATATCGTGCCGCGCCTGGTCGAATACATCAAAATTCCCAATAAATCCCCGCATTTCGATCCCGACTGGGCGCGCCACGGTTACATGGACGACGCCGTCGAGCTGATCGCCGGCTGGTGCCGGCGCCAGCCGATCGACAATTTGACAGTCGAGGTGGTTCGGCTGCCCGGCAAAACGCCTTTGATTTACATGGAGATTCCCGGCAGCGGTGACGACACGGTGCTGCTCTATGGCCACCTCGACAAGCAGCCGGAGATGAGCGGCTGGGCCGAGGGCCTCGGGCCGTGGCAGCCGGTGATCCGGGACGACAAGCTGTACGGCCGCGGCGGCGCCGACGACGGCTATGCGGCGTTCGCTTCGCTGGCCGCGATCCGCTCTCTTCAGCAACAACACCTGCCGCACGCCCGTTGCGTGGTGCTGATCGAGGCCTGCGAGGAATCGGGCAGCTACGACCTGCCGCACTACATCGAACACCTCGCCCCGCGCATCGGCTCGCCATCGCTGGTCGTCTGCCTGGATTCGGGGGCCGGCAATTACCAGCAGTTGTGGATCACGACGTCGCTGCGCGGCATGGCGGCCGGGACGTTGACCGTCGAAATCCTACGTGAGGGCGTCCACTCCGGTTATGCCAGCGGCATCGTCCCGTCGAGTTTCAGAATCGCCCGGCTGCTGCTCGACCGCCTCGAAGAGGTGGCGAGCGGAGCGATCCTGCCGCCGGAATTCCACGTCGATATTCCGGCTCAGCGCCGGGAACAACTGGCGGCGGTCGCCGCCCGGCTCGGCGATGAGGTCCATAGCGCCTACCCGTTTGTGGGCAACGCCCAGCCGATGGGGGACGACAATCTGGAACGCCTTCTGACCCGTAACTGGCGGCCGGCCTTGTCGGTGACCGGGGCCGGCGGCCTGCCGGCGCTCGCCGACGCCGGCAATGTATTGCGCCCCGAGACCTCGTTGAAGCTGTCGCTGCGCCTGCCGCCGACGGTCGACGGCGAGGCCGCGACGCAGGCGTTGAAAACCTTGCTGGAGGCCGATCCACCCTATGGCGCCCGGGTCGAATTCAGCACCGATCAGGCGGCGACCGGGTGGAACGCGCCGGAGGTGGCACCGTGGCTCGAGCGCGCCCTCGAAGCGGCGTCACAGGCGGTCTACGGCCAAAGCTGCATGTACATGGGCGAGGGTGGCACGATTCCCTTCATGGCCATGCTCGGCGAGCGTTTCCCCGCCGCGCAGTTCATGATCACCGGCGTGCTCGGACCCCAATCCAACGCCCACGGGCCAAACGAGTTTCTGCACATTCCATTCACCCGCAAGCTGACCGCCTGTGTCGCGCGCGTGCTGGCCGAGCACCACCGGCAGGGTTGAAACAACCGGCCCATGACCCGCGGGTCCACCGCCGAAGCACGCTACCTCGCGGCGCTGCCGCTGCTCGACGATGCCGCACAGCGCGCCGCCGGTTTGGCCGAACTTCGCGCCTGTGCCGACCAGGGTTTCGGCCCGGCGGCCTATCACCTCGCCTGGCTGGCGCTGAGCGACGCGCAGGATGACACGGCGGCTCTTGGCTGGCTGAATGCAGCCATTGCGGCCGGCTACCCGCACGCCCTGTACGCGGCGGGTCTTTTATGGGCGCGGCTGAACGATCTCGACCGCTGTCTGAACGCTCTGGCGCGCGCCGCGCTGGCCGGCGATACGCTGGCCTTTTATCCGCTCGGCCGCCGTCTGGCTGCCGACGACAACCACCCCGCCGGCCGCGCCGCGGGCGCTTTCTGGCTCGGACTTGCGGGACGCGAGCAGTATTTCGCGGCGCTCGAATACCTCGCCGCCCGGCCGGGTTTGCTCAAAGCGGCCGATCCCCGGGCCGCCGAAGCCCTGACCCGGGAACTGGCCGCGCCGGCCGCCGACCTGTCTTTGCCGGACTGGCCGGCGACGGTCTTAGCCGAGCCCGTCACGCATTGCCCTGCCCCCGAGGTGCTCACCATTGACGATTTCATCGATACCGACGAATGCGCCCACCTGATGCATCTCGCCGAACCCCTGCTGCAACGCAGCCGCGTCGGCGACCCGGACTCCGGCGGGCCGCGCGTACTCGAGGTTCGCACCAGCGACGATGCGGTGATCAGCGCCGAGCGTCGCGATTTGCACTTTCTGCTACTCGAACAGCGCTTGGCAGCGGCCGCCGGCCAGCCGGCGTCGAATGCCGAACCCTTCACGATCATCCGCTATCCGCCGGGCGGTGAATACCGCCCGCACCACGATTTCTTTGCGCCGGGCAGCGGCGACGAAGCGGCGCAACAGCGGCGCGGCGGTCAGCGGATCTGGACGGCGTTCGTCTATCTTTGCGATGTCCAAGCCGGTGGCGAGACGCACTTCCCGGAACTGCAAATCACCATCGCGCCGCGCCGCGGCCGGCTTTTGATGTTCAGCAACGTCGATGCCACCGGCCGGCCCGAGCCCCGCACCCTGCACGCCAGCCTGCCGGTCAAACACGGCGAAAAATGGATCGCCACCAAATGGTTCCGGCAGTCGGCGCTCGACACTTGACAGCCCGTCAGTAAGAGCCCGCCACTGCCCCCCTTCGCCATCCCCACCGGCCTGTGCCCGCACAGCAGACAGGCGACAGCTAGTGCACTCCGACACTCATATTGTGACGGAGTGCATTAGGTTGGAGAGGGGTTCAAATGGCGGATTTTTCGCAACTGCCGGTGCAATCGGCCGGCGTCCCTTGCCAATCGCCGCGTTCGACTTGCAGCGTCGGATGGTCGATCGTGAAGCGCTGTTTCAGCTCTCTGGCCAGTTCGTAATAAAAGCGGTCGCTGGCTGGCGCCGCGGGCATGACCAGGTGGGCGGTCAACGCTGTTTCGGTCGTGCTGAGCGGCCAGATGTGCAGATCGTGCACGGCGGTGACCCCGGGCAGCGCCTTGAGATAATCGCGCACCGCATCCGGATCGATATGGCGCGGCACGGCATCCGCCGCCAGCGTCAAACCTTCACTGAGCAGGCCCCAGGTTGCGGCAAGGATGATGCCGCCGATCATCAAACCGAGCAGCGGGTCGAGCAGCGCCCAGCCGGTGGCGTACAACAACAAGGCGGCAGCGACGACGCCGGCCGACACCGCGGCGTCAGCGAGCAGATGCAACCAGGCGCCGCGTAAATTCAAATCATGGCGGCTGCCGGCGTGAAACAACCAGGCCGAGCCGATATTGACCGCCACCCCGGCGAGCGCGGTCCACAGGATGGGCAGCGCCGGCGGCGGCGCCGGGTGGCGGAAGCGATCGATCGCTTCGTAGGCGATGACCGCCACCGTAACGAGCAGCAGCACGCCACTCAATAATACGGCGATGATCGTCAACCGCTGATAGCCGTATGTATGGCGGCGCGACGGCGGCCGTTCCGCCAAGTGGAACGCGCCCCACGATAAAAGCAGCGCTACGACATCGCTCAGGTTATGCCCGGCATCGGCCATCAGGGCGACCGAATGCAACCACAGACCGGCGATGAATTCAACCAGCGCATAAACGCTGTTCAGCACAACGCCCAGCGCGAACGCTCGATGATAGCGCTGCGGTCCGTGGTGGCGGTGCAATTCGAGATTCATCGCCGCCGATCAGTCTACCGCCGGCAGGTGGTCGCGATGGTGCCGGGCGGTAAAATCAAGCGCCGGGCCGAGCGGCACGATCCCCGTGGGGTTGATCGTCCGGTGGCTTTGGTAATAATGCAGCTTGCACGATAACAGGTCGCAGGTTTCGGCGACGCCCGGCCATTGGTACAGCTCGCGGGTATAACTCCATAGCGCCGGGTAGTCGGTCAGGCGCTTGAGATTGCATTTGAAATGACCGTAGTAAATCGCATCGAAGCGGTATAGCGTGACGAATAGCCGCCAGTCCGACAGGGTCAACCGTGGTCCGGTCAGATATCGCTGCTCGGCGAGCAGCCGTTCCAGGCGGTCAAGGGCGCCGAATACGTCCAACACGGCTTCTTCGTAAGCCGCCTGGCTGGTGGCAAAGCCGGCGCGATAGACTCCGTTGTTCAAATCACGATAAATCCACTCATCGAGCGCGGCGCAGCGGGCGCGAAGGTCGGGCGGATCGAAATCGACCGCCGCGGCACCCAAAGGGTCGAACGAGCGGTTCAGCATGGCCATGAGATCGGCCGATTCGTTATTGACGATGGTTTGCCGCTTTTTATCCCACAGTACGGGCACCGTGACGCGGCCGGTGTATTTCGCATCCGCAGCCGTATAAATTTGATGTAAATACCGCGCCCCGAGGATGGGGTCGGGATCGACCCGCCGTCCGGGCTCGAACGTCCAGCCGTTTTCGGACATCAGCGGATTGAGCAACGTCAGCCCGATGTGCTGCTCCAGGCCCTGCAAACGGCGCAACAGCAACACCCGGTGCGACCACGGGCACGCCGCGGCCGCGAACAGGTGGTAGCGACCGGATTCGGCGGGCCAGCCGCGTACCCCGCCCGGCCCGTCCCGGCCGTCAGCGGTGACCCAATCCTGAAACCGGCTCGCCTGGCGCTCGAACCGGCCGCCGCTCTTTTCGGTGTCGTACCATTGATCGTGCCAGACGCCGTCGATCAATAAGCCCATGGCTCGGCCTCGTTTGTGTTATTCGCCATGCTATCAAACCCTCGCACCGTCGCCGGCAAATGAGGATGATTCACCGTTGGTCACCGGCGTCCTCCCGCGGCGCGCTGCTCGCCGGCTCAAGCCACAGACGGTCGCGTTCCGGCCCGGGCAGAAATGGCGTCGGCCGACCTTCGGCCCAATCGTTATGGCTGGCGGTGCCATCGCCGGATAGGGGGTGACCACTGACGGTACCGGGCATTTGCAGATACCCCGCCGCCTCGTGCCCCGGGCTGACGGCGAATCGTTCCGAAGCGCCGAAACGCGGCGTCTGGACGCGCGGCAGGCCGTGATCACCGGGCAACGCCACCGCCGGCATCGCCAGCCAACGGCCGAGCAACGGAATCGAATCGGCCAGTGGATGTTTCATGTCCAGCCGGTTGCGCTCGCCCCAACGATAGGCGGCGAGGCCACCGCGCGCCGCTTGGGCGGCGGCGATCAGCCGATCGGCTTCCTCAAGATACAACGCGCGCCAGGATGGCGCACCCGGCGGCAACCAGTTTTCCGGCTCGGCCTCGAGCAAACGCCAAAGCGGGGCGCGCCACTGCCAGCGGCCGCGGCTCGCCGCCAGCCCCGGACAGTGCGCCGTCAGATCGCCGAACACCCGGCGGCGCAGCCGGTCGCGATATTCACGCAGCAGCCGATAGCCGGCGTCGTCGATCGCCGCACGCCCGCTCCAGGCAGCGATCTGCCGGCGAAACGCGGCCCGCCCGGGGTGATGCTCGACGGCTTGCCGATCAAGTACGCCGAGCAGCCAGCGGCGCCAAGGGGCAAGTCCCAAGGCTTCGTCGTCGAGCTGGATGGCGAGCATGTCACGTTCGTCCGCGGCCTTCAGTTTTTGCAGACGGTCACGAATCTGAGCGGCCCGCTCGCCGCTCGGATAACCGCCGTCGCCGATCAGCGCCAGCGTCTCGCCGGCGGTCACCCGGGCATTGCCGGTCCATAAAATGCCGCCCGGCGGATCGATCAGGCGCGGGTACGATGCGGCCGGCAACCAGCCCAGCCAGCCGCGGCCGGCGACGGCCCAGCTTGCCGGGAAACGGCTGTCGTAGTCGCCGCTACGCAGCGGGATAGCGCCGATCAGCGTCCAGCCGATCGAACCGTGCTTGTCGCCAACGATGAGGTTTTGTGCCGGCAATGCGGCACGGTTGGCCGCCGCGATCGCGCTTGCGGTATCAGCCGCTTGCGCCATTTGCCACAGGCCGCTGACCGACAGCGCCCGCTCGTCGTGCGCCACCCAGCGCCAGACCAGCGGCCGGCCGGCGTGATCTTCCCCGATCACCGGTCCCCAGCGGGTGTCGCGAACTTCCAGTGTTCGGGTCTCGTCGCCGTTGATGCGGATCGTTTCCCGGTGGATGGCGAACGGCTCACTGCCCTCCGCGGTCAGGTAGCGCCGATCATCGGCCGCATCGATAGCGATGACGATCAAGTCGAGAAAATCGCCATAGGCATTGGTGAAGCCCCAGGCGATCTGGCCATTGCTGCCGGCGACAACGAACGGCAGACCTGGCAGACTGACGCCGGCGGCCGACCAGCTTTCGCGCTCCAGTTCATTCCCGATCGCCAGGCGAAGCTTGAACCACAGATGCGGCAGATTCAGGCCGAGGTGCATGTCATTGGCGACCAGTGACGCACCGCTGGCGGTTCGCGTCCCGGCGAGAGCCCAGTTATTGCTACCGGCCGCCGGGGGAGGGTCGGCCGCCGAGGCGCTGTGCGCCGTGGCCGGCAATGTCCGGGCATCGAAATCCGCCGCCGGCGGGATCGGCGGCGCGGCAAACGGCGGACCGAACAACGGTGCGTCATGGCGATCGCCGGCCGGCGTTAAAAACCGCACTGCTGCCGCTGGCAGGCAGGAGGCCAGCGCCCCGAACTCATGCTCGAGCGTCGCGCTGTCGGCCTGCAAAGTGAAATACATGCCAAGGGCGACGAGCAGCGAGTCTTCAATGGCCCACGGCTCGGGTTCAACACCGAGCAGCAGATACTCGAACGGCCGGGCGCCGAGGGCGTCCAGTCCCTGGTTCACACCAGCGGTATACGCCGCCAGTACCTCGCCGATCCTCGAATCGAGACCTTGGGCCAGCCGTTGGGCGCGGTTGCGCATGCGATGTTTGCGGCGTTCGAGATCGAAATCGACCGCCGGTGGACCGAGCAGCGCCGCCAACTCGCCGGCACCGGCCCGGCGCTGCACATCCATCTGAAAAAACCGTTCCTGGGCGTGGACAAACCCGACGGCCCGCGCCAGGTCCCGCTCGTTTTCCGCCTGGATCGTCGCGTAGCCCTGGGCATCGCGGCTCACCGTCACCGCCGCCGCAAGCCCCGGCAACACCTGGCTGCCGTGGCGCGCCGGAAGGCTCAGCCGCAAGACGATCCAGGACGAGGCGACAGCCATTAACACGGCGATCAAAATCGTTGCCAGCAGCCTTTTTACCCAGTTACGCGCCATCACTGCCCGGTCATCCTTGGTTTAAACCATCTTTGCATCAATCAGCAACACTATCTCCTGCAAGAAACCCATTCGCAGCCCATAAATGATCCAGATCGTCCGATCTGGCGTCAGCGGTTGTCTCGTTGGCACTCCAAGCATCGAATTTTCATCCCCCATGCAAGAAGCTCATGCCGCACACGGTCTTTATCGTACCCCTGCCTACCCCCCCAAGCTCCTCTCTGGCAGGGTAAAGGCCGCCGGCGCCGCCCCTTGCGCCGGCGGCCGTCTTTTAACGGCCCGGCATTCGCCGATCGATTAACAGGTTGTTGAAAAANNCATGCCCGGACTCGCTCTCGTCTGTTTTTCAACAGCCTGTTAAGCCCCAGCGCCGCTGGACCGGCGGATCAGGGTCAGGCAGCCAAGCAGCCAGGTGCCGAGGATAAAATGCAGTACCCTTTCGATTTCCAGGCCCGTTTCCAAAACCAGACCGATCAGGTCGGCATCGCCAGCGCTTTGCAGATAATCGGCCAGGGCGCGCTGTTCCGGTTGGTGTGGCAGCTTCTTCCACGGCACTTGTCCGCTTAGCCGGTAACGCGCGGCGAGTAGCAACTGCGGCGGCATTTCGGCCAACGGCAGACGCTGCGCCGCCGACCACAACAATAAGCAGAGCGAGTACTCATCGTGCACCGTCCCGCCCGCCAGGCTTTCGGGCCGCAGCGCCAGCGGTTTGATGGCCATCTGGTGGATCGGCTTGAACAGCATGTCGGTCAGCCGCTCGATTCCACCGTGGCCGTAAACCCGATCTTGGTCGCGCTCGATGTAATACCAATCGCCCGATGGAAGCTGAACGGTGAAGCGCTCGTTCGCACCCGTCTGGATCGCCTCGCAGAGCAGCGGGACGGTGGTTCTTTCCGGTGGCTTGTCCGTTGTCAATTCATGACCGATCTCGCGCAACAGCTCTTCGAGCTGGCCGGCGCGCAACGGTTTAAGCAGGCCGCGACCGACGTGCACCATCTTGCGGTTCGCGCTCAGTGGGATCACCCGGTAAAACCGCCCACTCTCGACCAGTCGCCGCCACGCTTGACGGCCCTCGCGCTCGTCGATATCGACAATGACGACCCCTTCGTCGGCCTTGGGATCGAGCTGCCATTGTTCCGGCAACCGCAACACGGCCATCGTCGTTTTGAGAATCTGTAAATTGCGCGAATCGAGCGCCCGGACGCCGAGGGTCAGCAGTGGCGTGTTTTTATCCTGCGACTTGAGCCATTTCAACATCGCTGGGTCCTGGTTTCATTGACGAACTAAAGCCTATTTTACGGCCCTTTAGCGGCTCGGCAAGCAGCCGGCCTCATTTGCCGATGCAAAAACGGCTGAATATCCGCCCGAGCAGTTCATCGCTGCTCACCTTGCCGGTCAATGCCGAAAGTTCGTCGGCCGCCAGCCTGAGGTGCTCGGCCACCAGTTCAGGCGGCGCGCCGGCCGCCAGGGCGGCTCCGGCCAGGGTCAATTCACCGGCACAGGCGCCGAGGTGATCGAGGTGACGGGCGCGCGCCGAAAATTCCCCCGCGCCACTATTCAGGCCGGCGCGCGCGGCGAGCGCTGCGCGCAGTGCATCCAATCCGTCGCCGCGCCGGGCGCTGATCCACAGCGTGTTATCGCTCCCGATCGCGACGGGCCGGCCCGTCCTGGTAGGGTCGAGATCGACTTTGTTGTGAACCCTCAGCACCGCAATTTCCGGATCGAGTTCGACGGGCAACGTGCGATCCGGGGTTCGGCTGTCGTCCAACCAGATCACCAGATCGGCCCGGCTGAGTTCATCGCGCGCCCGGCGGATACCTTCGTTTTCCACATCATCGTCGCTGTCGCGCAGGCCCGCGAGGTCGCTGATTTCGACGACCCCGCCGGCCATCACCACAGTTTCCCGCAGCACGTCGCGCGTCGTGCCTGGGTGCGGACTGACGATCGCCCGCTCGCTTCCGGTCAGCGCGTTCAGTAGGCTCGATTTACCGACATTCGGCGCCCCGGCGATCGCTACTTTGAACCCGTCATTCAGCCGCCTGCCGCGTTCGGCGGCCCGCTTGAGGTCGGCGATCTGCACGTCGATCGCGGTAAGCTGCTCTCGCCAGTGCTGCACGGCCGGCGCCGGCAGGTCTTCATCGGGGAAGTCGAGCTGCGCTTCGATTTCGATGCGCAGCGTGCAGAGCGCTTCGTGCAGCGTGTTCACTTTAGCCGAAAAAACGCCTTCAAGGCTGCGCCGCGCGGCGCGCATCGCCTGCATGCTGCCGGCGGCGATCAGATCGGCGACCGCCTCGGCCTGAGCGAGATCCAACTTACCGTTCAAGAAAGCGCGTTCGGTAAATTCCCCCGGCCGCGCCCGGCGCACACCGAGATCCGCCAGCACCGACAGGATCTGTTCGAGCAGCAGTGGGTTGCCATGGGCGTGTAATTCAAGAACGTCCTCGCCGGTGTACGAGTGCGGTGCCGGAAAATAAAGCGCTAATGCTTCGTCGAGCGCTTCGCCGTCGGCGGCCGGCAAAGTGCACAGCCGAGCGCGGCGTGGCTCAAGGTCGCAATGCAGCCATTGGGGGATCAGGTGTTTAACGGCCGGCCCGGTAACACGGACGATGCCGATCCCACCGCGGCCCGGCGGGGTGGCGCTCGCCGCGATGGTCTCGACGCCGGCCGAGCCGGCGCCGGTGACGGGTTTAGCCGTGGCGTTCAATGCGACGCGTGATGTACCACTGCTGGGCAAGCGAGATCGTCGCATTGGTCGCCCAATACAGCACGAGCCCGGCCGGGAAAAATGCGAACATCACCGAAAAAACCACCGGCAGGGCGCTCATGATCTTACGTTGCGTCGGGTCCATCCCCGGGGACGGGGTCATTTTCTGCGTCGCGATCATCGCCACGCCGTTGATGATCGGCAAGATGAAGTACGGGTCACGGGCGCTGAGATCGCGGATCCAGCCTAAAAACGGCGCCTGGCGCAGTTCGACGCTCTCGAGCAACACCCAGTACAGGGCGATGAACACCGGAATCTGGACCAAAATCGGCAGGCAGCCGCCGAGCGGGTTGACTTTTTCCGTGCGATACATCTCCATCATCGCCTGGCTCATCTTCTGCCGGTCGTCTCCATACCGCTCCTTCAATGCTTCCATCCTCGGCTGCAATTTGCGCATGCGGGCCATCGAGCGGTACTGCGCTTCGGTGAGCTTGTAAAAAGCCAGCTTGATCAGCAAAGTCAAGGCGATGATCGCCAGTCCCCAGTTGCGAACCACTGAGTGAATATGCTCGAGCAGCCAGAACAGCGGTTTGGCGATTACCGTCATCATCCCATAATCGACGGTCAGTTCCAGGCCGGGGGCGAGCGCCGCCAGGCGGTCCTGCACTTTGGGGCCGAGATAGATCGAATCGGCAAATGTTGCGGCATTGTGGGCGGCGATCGCCCTGGCCTCGCTGACGTTGCGCACCAGGTAGCGTACCGGCGCGCCAGGGATTTCTTCCGTCCGGTATTGAAAAACGTCCGCCGCCGGTGGCAGCCAAGCCGCGACAAAGTAATGCTGAATCATGGCCATCCACCCGCCTTGCACGGCGGTGGAAAACGGTTGCTCGCGGAACTTATCGAACGGTAGTTTGATGAATTTTTCAGCCGGGTCGTAAACCGCGGCGCCGAAATAGCTGTAGGCCGTTGGGTTGGTAAACCCGCCACCGTTGCCCGCCGTCCGCGGCGTACGCTGCAACTGGCCGTAACGGGCGGCGTCGATCGCGCCACCCGTATCGTTGTGCACCGTTTGCTCGACGCCGATGCGGTAATCGCCGCGGCGGACGATAAAGACTTTCTCGACGCTGACCCCGTCGCCCGCCCAGCGTAGCGGGACACGCAGTTCGTCCTCGCCTGATGCCAGCCGGAATGAAGTGGCGGCGGCGTGAAAGCGGGCGTTGTGGTCGGGCAGGACGGTGCTGCGGCTGAGCAGTCCCGATTGGACGATGGACCAATCGCTGTCGTCACGGCGCAGTAAGCGGAACGGCGGGGCGTCGCGACCGGCGGATTCGGGATAGGCCAGAAGCTCGGCACCGATCAATGTGCCACCGACGGTGTCGATCGTCAACCGCAGGACATCGCTTTCGACCACGATATCCTCCCCGGCACTGGCCGCCACCGCTGGCTGCAGAGCGGGGGCCGGCGGCTCAGGGATCTCACCGCTGGGCGGCGGCGGTACGTCGTTGGGCGGCGCTATCGCGGGCACTTCACCGCCGGTGACCGGTGGCGGGGGGGCCGTGGGCTGCCGGTAATCCTGCTGCCAGGCGTTCCATAGCATGAACGCAAACAGCGCCAGCAAGGCGAGCAGCAGGGTTCTGGTATTCGACATTAAACTTTTTCCGTCTTCTGGTCGCCGATCCGCGTTTTAATCCGCCGCAGCAGGCGCTCAATCGCTTGGCGCAGCTCCGCGGCGCTCGCCAGCCGGGCTTCCGGGCGGGCGATCACGATGACGTCCACACCGCACCCGGCGTCGAGTTCGGTCTTGAGTTGGCGAAACGCTTCGCGGACGTGGCGTTTGATCCGATTCCGATCGACGGCCCGCGTGGCGCACTTCCGGCTGACGGTGATTCCCAAACGTGACTGCTCGGTCGCGCCATGGGCGCAGACGCGAAACAGCGGGTCGCTGGCGGTCAGCGGACGGCGTAAAATGGCCTTGAATTCACCCGCCTTGAGCAATCGCGAGCACCGGGGAAACCGCGCACCTGGCGCCGCTTCCGCGGCCGGCGGAGGGTGCACTAACCCTACGGGGTCAGCCGCTTTCGGCCCCGCGCCCGCCGGGCGGACAACACTTGGCGGCCTCCGCGGGTGGCCATGCGCGCCCGGAAACCGTGTCTCCGCGCCCGTTTCAGCTTACTGGGTTGATAGGTCCGTTTCATGACGATCTTTTCGATACACTGCGGCGAATGAACTCGACATGATAATCTGCCGGTGCCCGCCGGGTCAACGGCCCGGGGATGAACTCGGCCCCGGGATCAAACCATCCGGTCAAACCCTCTGGTGAAAAACATCCCGGGTGAAATGAATGGAGCCATGAGCTTGAAAGAAATCTGGAATCGCTGCCTGGCCCGGCTTGAGCGCCAGGTTCCGCCGCGCGACATCGAAACCTGGCTGCGTCCGCTTCGCCTCGATGAGCACGGCGGACAGTGGTTATTGATCGCCCCGAACGAGTTCGTCCGCGAACAAGTCAACGAGCGTTACGCCGCGCTGCTCGGTGAAGCGCTCAACGCTTTGCAGCCCGGCTCGGGATCGGTTCGCGTCGTCTTGCAGCCGGTCGTGCCGGACAGCGAGCGGCAAGCGAGCAGTATCGCCCACGGGCTGGACGAACGGTTCTATTTCCGCAATTTCGTCCAGGGCAAATCCAACGAAATGGCCCACGCGGCGGCCCGCCTGGTGGCGCAAAAGCCGGGTGATCCCGGCAACAACCCTTTTTTGATCTACGGCGGGACCGGGCTCGGCAAGACTCACCTACTGCATGCCGTCGGCCATGAGCTGGTCGCGCAGTTTCCTGCGATGCGGGTGTTGTACCTGCACGCCGAACGCTTCGTCAACGACATGATCCAGGCTTTAAGGCGCGATTCGATTGACCGTTTCAAACAATGGTACCGCTCGATGGATGCGCTGTTGATCGACGACATCCAGTTCTTTTCCAAGAAGGATCGCTCGCAGGAGGAGTTTTTCCATACCTTCAACGCCCTGCTCGAAGGCCGCCAGCAGATCATCTTGACCTGCGACCGGTATCCGAAAGAAATCGAAGGGATCGAAGCCCGGCTCCGATCCCGTTTCGGCTGGGGCTTGGTGGTGGCGGTCGAACCACCCGATTACGAAACTCGCGTGGCGATCTTGCTGACCAAGGCCGCCGAACGCAGCGTCAATTTACCGCTGGCAGTCGCCGAGTTGGTGGCCACGGCGGTCAAAACCAATGTCCGGGAACTCGAAGGGGCGCTCAATTCGCTGATCGCCAACGCCCGCTTCAGCGGTCGCCCACTGGACGTCAACTATGCCCGTGAGGCCTTGCGTGACTTGCTGGCGGTCCATGAACGGACCGTCACGGTCGAGCAGATTCAAAAAGTCGTCGCCGGCTATTACCAACTCCGAGTCATCGATCTTTTATCCAAACGCCGGACGCGATCGGTGGCGCGTCCCCGGCAAATGGCGATGACCCTGGTCAAGGAGCTGACCCGACACAGTCTGCCGGAAATCGGGGAAGCGTTCGGCGGTCGCGACCACACGACCGTACTGCACGCTTGCCGGACCATAAACCGTTTGTGTAACAGCGACGCCGCGATTCGCGAGGATCACGCCCGCCTGCTCCGTGAACTGACCGGGTAGACCCACCCGGTGGACGTGTTGCTCTTTTCGCAGTAGAGAGTTTGTGGATAAAATGACCGCGTCTAACCTTCAACCCGACCATCATCTCGACGATCAACCCGTTATCCACAACCACCGTACGGCTTGCGCACCGTGTATTTCATCGACGTAATGAACAATAACTATTTGATTTTATTAAAAAATTGATTCTTACTCAATGTGTGCCGGTTGCTTATTACTATTGTGTATTGATTTAAGAGGTTATCAATAATGAAAATCCAGGTCGATCACGACATTATTCTGCCGGCGCTCAATTTGCTCGTCGGGGTGGTTGAACGGAAACAAACCCTTGCCGTATTGGCCAATTTTCTGCTGCGCGTCGAAAAAGACCAGTTGATCTTGACGGCGACCGATATGGAGCTCGAGATGACCGCCCGCTTGCCGGCGCAGGTCGATAAAACCGGTATTACGACGGTCCCGGCACGTAAGCTGTTCGATATCTGTCGTGCCCTGCCTGAAGGTTCGACCATCAAAATGGCCTTCGAAGACGACCGGCTGACGGCTTCGTGCGGACGCAGCCGGTTCACCTTGAGCACGCTGCCGGCGGACGAGTTTCCTTCCCCCATTCAAGTCGAGGAACTCCATGATTGGAATCTGCCGGATCGCGATCTGCGGGCATTGCTCGAACGATCCGCTTTCGCGATGGGCCACCAGGACGTCCGCTATTACCTGAACGGCTTGTTGCTCGAACTGGGCGAAGGGCGGCTGCGCGCCGTGGCCACCGATGGCCACCGGATGGTGATTTCGGATCTGTCCGACGCGCGTTTCACCGGCGATTTAAGCCAAGCGATCGTGCCGCGCAAGGCGGTCATCGAGATTCAACGCATGCTCGACGGCGGGGACGGCGAGGTTCAACTCGGGGTTGCCAAAAACCATCTACACCTGGTCAAAAATCACCTAGTGTTGACCAGCAAGCTGATCGATGCCCGTTATCCCGATTACGAAGCGGTATTGCCCCTCGGCAACGACAAGCTGATCCAGGCCGACCGGCGGGTGCTGCACGATGCGCTCTACCGCGCCTCGATTTTGTCGAACGAGAAATATCGCGGGGTTCGAATGGATTTTTCGCCAGGAAGCATCCGGATTATCGCGCACAACCCGCAGCATGAAGAAGCCGTGGACGAAATCGAGGCCGACCACGCGCTGGACAAGCTCTCGGTCGGATTCAATGTGATTTATCTGATGGACGCGCTGCAGGCCCTCGAAGGCAATATGGTACAAATCGCGTTACGTGACGCTAACAGCAGTTGCCTGTTAACCGAAAGCGGCAGCGAGCAGACCCGACACGTGATTATGCCACTTAAACTCTAACCCCGGCCGCCGACGTTGCGCGGCGGCGACTTACCCCACGGGCATGGCTATCCGCCGTTTACGAATCGATTCCTTCCGTAATCTTCAACCTCTGGACCTGACACCCGGCACTGGTGCCAATCTGCTGCTCGGTCCGAACGGGGCCGGCAAGACCAGTCTCATCGAGGCCATCGCACTACTCGGTCGGGGCCGCTCCTTTCGCACCCACCGGGCCGCCGACTGCATTACCCACGGCGCCCCTGGTTTTCGTGTGGTGATTGAACGCGAAAGTCCACGCGGCCGTGTCAGGCTCGGTCTGGAACGCACCCCGGCGGGCTGGAAAGCCCGCCTCGATGGCCACGAGTGCCGCCAGCTTGTTGAATTGTCCCAGCATCTACCGCTGGCGGTGATCGAACCCGACCTGCACTTGCTGATCAGCGGTGGCCCCCGCCTCCGGCGGCGTTATCTCGATTGGGGACTGTTCCACGTGGAACCGGATTTTCTCGGGCTGTGGCAGCAACACGAGCGGGCCTTGCGTCAATACAACCACGCCCTGCGGACCGGCAGTCAGGAGCGGACGCTCGACAGCCTGGCCCAGGCATTGGCGCCGCTGGCCGAGCGGCTGCATGCATCGCGGGCCGCGTATGTCGAATGCCTGGCGGCGGCGCTGCTCCACCTGGTCCAACACATCGCTCCAGGGCTATCCGGGCTGCACCTGGCGCTCCGCCGCGGTTGGCCGGAGAATGGTTCGGTCATTGAGGCGCTCCGTTCCGGTCGCGACCGCGATCGACGTTATGGCCATCTCCGCCAGGGGGCGCACCGCGATGAGCTGGCGATTTTGTCCGGTCCGCACCCGGCCCACAATGAATTGTCTCGTGGCCAACAGAAATTGGCGGCCTTACTGCTGCTGCTCACCCAGCTTGAGTTGTGGCGAAAGCGCTGCGCTTACCCCCCACTGGTGCTCATCGACGACCCGCTGGCCGAGTTGGATCGGGCTCACCAGGAGCGGATCCTCACCTGGCTCAAAGGCAGTGGCTTGCAGTTCTGGCTGACCGCGGCGGACTGGCCCGCCGCACTGGATGACGCACTCGGTGAGCACGCCCGGTTTCACGTGGAACAAGGACGGGTGCAACGGGTGGTATAATTCGTCGTCTCGTTTCGAGGCGACTTGTGACCCGATCCGCCACGCCCGCTCGCCGGCGATCTCCGATCGGCCGGGGGCAGGACGGTCGAGACTTTTTTTGACAGCCCCTTCCGGCGATGACACCCAAACCCCCGAGTCACTATGAATCGACCGACATCAAGGTTCTGAAAGGCCTGGATGCGGTCCGTAAACGCCCCGGTATGTACATCGGCGATACCGATGACGGCACCGGCCTGCACCATATGGTCTTCGAAGTCGTCGATAACTCGATCGACGAGGCCCTCGCTGGCCATTGCGACCGGATTCAGGTGGTGATTCACGGCGACGGCGCGGTCACGGTCACCGACAACGGCCGCGGTATCCCGGTCGATCTCCATCCCGAGGAGGGGCGTTCGGCGGCGGAAGTCATCATGACGGTGCTCCACGCCGGCGGCAAGTTCGATACCCACTCCTACAAAGTGTCCGGCGGGTTACACGGCGTCGGGGTCTCGGTGGTCAACGCCCTGTCGGAACAGCTCGACCTCAAAATCCGCCGTCAGGGCCACCTTTGGGTCCAGCATTACCGGCTGGGCGAACCACAGGCGCCGCTCCGCCCGGCCGCCGAGGCCGATGGGACGGGCACGGAAATCCGCTTCTTGCCGAGCCGGACGATTTTCAGCGATACCGAATTCCACTACGATCTTTTGGCCAGCCGTTTGCGCGAGCTGTCGTTTTTGAATTCCGGTGTCCGGATCGAACTCAGTGACGAACGCAGCGGTAAAAGCGATGTTTTCGAGTTCGAGGGCGGTATCCGTTCGTTCGTCGAATTCTTGAGCCGCAGCAAGACACCGTTGCATCCGACCGTGTGTTATTTTCAAAGCGAAGTCGGGGCGATCACCGTCGAGGCGGCATTGCGCTGGACCGACGCTTACCAGGAAAGCACGTTCTGTTACACCAACAATATCCCGCAGCGCGACGGCGGGACGCATCTTGCCGGCTTCCGCGCGGCGTTGACCCGCACCTTGCATCAGTACATCGAAAACGAGGGGTTTTTAAAGAAGCACAAAGTGACGCTGGGCGGTGACGATTGCCGCGAAGGCATGATCGCCGTGCTCTCGGTCAAAGCGCCGGACCCGAAGTTTTCGTCGCAGACCAAAGACAAACTGGTGTCGTCGGAAGTCCGGCCGGCGGTCGAATCGGCGGTTGCCGAATTCCTGCAAACCTTTCTTCTGGAACACCCCGCCGAAGCCAAGGCGATCGTCTCGAAAGTGATCGAGGCGGCGCGGGCCCGCGAAGCGGCGCGCAAGGCGCGCGAAATGACGCGGCGCAAAGGCATCATGGACATCGCCGGTCTGCCGGGCAAGCTCGCCGATTGCCAGGAAAAAGATCCGGCGCAAAGCGAGCTGTTCATCGTCGAGGGCGATTCCGCCGGCGGTTCGGCCAAGCAGGGTCGCAACCGCAGGTTTCAGGCCGTGCTGCCGCTCAAGGGCAAGATTCTCAATGTCGAAAAAGCGCGTTTCGACAAGATGCTGTCCTCCGCCGAGGTCGGCACGCTGATCACGGCGCTGGGTTGCGGGATCGGCAAGGAGGAATACCAGCCCGACCGCCTGCGTTACCACCGCATCATCATCATGACCGATGCCGATGTCGACGGTTCGCACATCCGGACGCTGCTGCTGACGTTTTTCTACCGCCAGATGCGGGAACTGATCGAACGCGGCCATATTTACATCAGCCAGCCGCCGTTGTACAAGGTCAAGTCCGGCAAGGCCGAATATTATCTGAAAGACCAGGCCGAACTCGACGAATTCCTGCTCAAGCGGGCGATCGACGGCACGGAATTGCATTTCGCCCCCGGCACCGAATCGACCGCTTCCGCCGTGGCCGGGTCCGCGGCGCTGGCCGGACCGGCGCTCGAACAACTCCTGCGCCAGTACCATTCGGCGTTGTTGTTGATCGAGCGTCTGGGCCGCCGCTACCACCTGGAATTTTTGCGGCAACTGCTCGATATCCGCGGTTTCAGCGGCACGGCACCGGATGCCGATTGGCTGGCCGAGTTGACCGGTCGCCTGAATCAACACCCCGAGCGTAGCCGCTACGAGGCGTGGATCGACGAGAGCCGTCTGGTGCTCCGCCAGCATCAACACGGCTTGGCGTACGATCATGCGATCGGGCTGGATTTTTTCGAAACTCCCGAAGGCCGCCTGCTGGCCGATCTTGCCGGCCGCTTGCACGGCCTGTTGCAAACCGGAGCTTATATCGTCCGCGGCAGCGCGCGCCGGGAGGTGACGGCGTTCTCCGAAGTTTGGGACTGGCTGCTCGGCGAAAGCCGCAAAGGCCTGACGATCACCCGTTTCAAAGGCCTCGGCGAAATGAACCCGGAACAATTATGGGAGACCACGGTCAACCCCGAAACGCGCCGCCTGTTGCAAGTGACGATCGAGGACGCCGTCGCCGCCGACCAGATCTTCAGCACCCTGATGGGCGATGAAGTCGAACCGCGCCGCGAATTTATCGAGAGCAACGCGCTCAATGTCGCCAATCTCGATGTTTAGTTAAACTATGCTATAAAGTCAATCGCGCCGCGCTTTAATTAGATAAAAAACCTAACAGACCTGTAACATGGCTGACGAAAGGACCACAACCGCACCGCCCGCCGACCCGCGCCTGGTCCAGGCACGGCAGTTGGTGCGCGATCTGTTTACGCCCCAACCGCGGATCTACTGGAGCGATTTTTTGTTTCACGCTGCGCTCGGCTGGGCGGCGCTGGCCGGTTTGATCCGGCTGCCTTTTGGCGGGGCGTTATGGGCGGGGTTGTGGGTGGTCGCCGTTCTGGCCCTCTACCGGGCTGTGATTTTCATCCATGAGCTGGCCCACCTGCGCCCGGGGGCGCTGCCGGGTTTTCGGATCGTCTGGAATCTGCTCTGCGGGATCCCCCTGCTCGCCCCGTCGTTTACCTATAGCGGTGTGCACAACCATCACCACAAGCAGAGCGTGTACGCGACGGCGGGCGACGGCGAGTACCTGGCTTTCGGCCGGTTGCCGCACTGGGTGACGATCGGCCATCTGGCGTTGAGTCTGGTCTTGCCGTTTCTGGTCCTGGCCCGTTTCGTCCTGTTGACACCGCTCGGCTGGCTCAGTCCGCGCCTCGCCCGCTTCAACTGGGAGCGGGCTTCGTCGCTGACCATCGATTTTCGTTATCGGCGCGGCCGGGCGGAACGCGACGAGCCGCATTGGCGCTGGCAGGAGACCTCGGCTTTTGTCTGGGGCGCGGCGCTGCTCGCCGCGATGGCCGCCGGCCGGCTGCCGTGGAAGATTTTGTGGTGCTGGTATGCCGTGTTGGTCGGCATCTTTGTCCTCAATGGTCTAAGAACGCTGGCCGCCCACCGCTACCGGCACGACCGCACCACGCCGCTGGGGATCATCGAGCAGTTCCACGACTCGGTCGATGTCCCGGGGCGACGCTGGCTGACGCCATTGTGGGCGCCGGTCGGCTTGCGGTTCCACGCCACCCACCACCTCTTTCCCGGCATGCCGTACCACCACCTGGCCACAGCCCATCAGCGGCTGACCGCCGGCCTGGACGATCCCCGCTGGTACTTGGCATCGACGGCCGCCGGGCTATGGCCGGCGCTCGCCGATCTGTGGCGGGGCAACGCTATCAGGGACGATCGACTCATTCGCTGCCGGTAAATGGCCGCCGGCTGCGCCGCCTGGATCGTGCTGCTGTTCGGTTGCGGCGCCGCGGATTTCACGCTGCTCGGTGGCCGCGCCGCCTGCGCCGCCGAATGTTCCGAACCGGCGGCGGCCCGCCGGGTGGCCCTGACCCCGGCGGCGATCGACCGCGCAGCGTGAGGGGCCGTGGTCCGATATCGGTCCGTATTTGACCCAGCTCTTTACACCAGAGCCCTTCGGCTGTCATCGGAGTCGGCGGCAACGGTCTGATTTCGGCGAGCGGGATTTTGTTCGACAGCCGGGTCGAACGCGCCGTATGGAAAAAAAACCCCAGGGCCTTCCGGCTCAGGAATCAACTCATCGTCGCCATAACCCCCCCGCCGCGGCCCACTTACAAGGGAATAAGTACTCAGCACCTTCAAAAACGAATTTTTGATGGAATCTTCAACGAGGGATGCTTTACCATCACGGCCCGCCGATGAGAAGATGATGCGGCGAGTCAAAATTACAGGGATGTCCCGATAGAAAAGCATTGCAATACGAGATGTCATGATACCGATGAAAACAAAGATTCCACAAGTCAAGGTCTGGGACCGCTTCGTGCGGTTGTTTCACTGGCTGCTGGTGGCGGCAGTACTGACCGCCTACTTCAGCGAAGGCGAGCCCCGCTGGCTGCACACCACGGCGGGTTATACGGTCGCCACACTGGTACTGCTGCGTATTGTCTGGGGCTTTATCGGGCCGCGTCATGCCCGGTTCGCCGATTTTGTATATCCGCCGCGTGCGGTATTCGCCTATCTAGCGGCGCTTGTCCGCCGTGCCCCGCTGCGCTACCTCGGCCACAATCCGGCCGGTGGGGCGATGGTCGTCGTCATATTATTGATGTTGCTCGCGACCACGACGATGGGCTTGATGCTCTACGCCGTGCACGACGGTGGCGGGCCGTTTTCGTTGTTCATCCAAAAAGGCCCGGAAGCCTTCGCCCATAGCCTTGAGGAAATTCACGAAATTTTAGCTAATATCACAATTACGCTGGCCGTCATACACGTCGCCGGCGTTCTCGTCAATAGTTGGCTGCATCGTGAGAATCTGATCAAAAGTATGTTGACCGGATACAAGCGGTCCGGGAATTAACTGCTTACCGCCGGTCGCAGGTCGGCGCCTATGGTACTGGGAAATCTTCGGTGATTGCCGTTTTCATGTCTCGAAAATCCCGGCAACAACTCACAAATTCGGTGGCGGAATCCGGGTTTTGACTGGAGTCCCGCGTGCGCCTGTCTGCCGTGCGGGTACAGGCAGGCGGGAATAACGAAAAGAAGGAACGAAGAACGGGAACGAGAAACGAGCGGGCCGTTCCCGGGGTTCTTGGCGCCGTCGCGAGAGACACTTCATAGTGCCGACGTCGCCGGTGTTATCGGTGGTTAGCGCCGTGTGCGCAACAATTTTTTGTAGACCTCCATGACCGGTATCACCAGTGCGGCGACCAGCGCCAGAAACAGCCAGTGTTCGAAGCGCATCGGCATGACGCCGATAATGCTGCCCAGCCATGGGGTATAGGCGGCGAGCAATTGGATGCCCTGGGTGACCAGCACGGCGCCGAGGAGCAGCGGATTGCCGGCCAGCGGTAGGCGCAGGACGCTCAGGGTTTCGGAGCGGCAATTGAAGACGTGGGCGTTTTCGCTGAAAACCATAAACCAGAGCAGGGCACCCTGGGTCACGGCGAGCGGCCAGCCGGCACTGAGCGTGTACTGATAGACTAAAAAAGCGGCCGTTCCGATCCAAGCGCCGCTGATCGCCACTTGGGTGACCATCTTGCGGTTGAACAGCCCTTCGTGCGCCGGCCGTGGCGGCAAGCGCAGGATCCCCGGTTCGCTGCGCTCGAAAGCCAGCGCGACGTCCTGGATGCCGTTGGTGATCAAATTCAACCACAAAAGTTGCACGGCAGACAACGGCGGCGGCAGGCCGGCGGCGATGGCCAGCATAAAAAGGACGATTTCGGCGCCGCCGGTGGCGATCAACAGGGCGATGACTTTGCGCAGGTTGGCATAAGCGACACGGCCCTCTTCGATGCCGGCGACGATGGAGGCGAAATGATCGTCGGCGAGGATCAGATCGGCGGCGTCACGGGCCACGTCGGTGCCGCCCAGCCCCATCGCCACACCGATATTGGCGGCCTTTAACGCCGGAGCGTCATTGACTCCATCGCCGGTGACCGCAACCACCTCGCCGTTTTGTTGCAGCGCCTCGACGATCAACAGTTTTTGTAACGGCTCGATCCGCGCGAAGACCCGGTGGCGGGCGACAGCGCTACACCGTTCAGTCGGTGGCAACCGAACGAATTCGGCGCCGCTGAACACTTCTTCGGCGTGCGTCGCGATACCGAGATCGCGGGCAATGGCCAGCGCCGTGCGCGGGTGATCGCCGGTGATCATCAGCACTCGGATGCCGGCCTGCGTGGCGCGTTCGACGGCACCGGCTGATTCGGACCGTGGCGGGTCGATCAGGGCGGCGAGACCGAGGAAGGTCAGTTCACGAAAGGAATGCCCAGCAGCCTGTCGGACTTGACTTGGCACGGGGTGCAAATCCGTCTGCCCGGCACCTATTTCCTCCGCATCTTGGCCCGTAGCGGTGCTAGGCGCCGGCGATCCGGAGAACATCTGTCCTCGCGCCGCCGAAGTTTCGCCGCGACCGGCAAAGCCCGACAGGCTGCTAGGGTCGCAGGGTACACCACAGGCGAGCGCCAGAACCCGAAAGCCGTCGGCGGTCAGTTTCTGGACTGCGTTCAGCGCCTCCGCGGGTGCGCCGCAAAGCGGCAGCACCACTTCCGGCGCGCCTTTGAGGTGGACGTGGCGGCGCCCGTTGGATTCGGTGACGACCGCCATGTACTTGCGCTCGGCGCTGAACGGGGCGATGACCGTGCGTGTCGTGGAGAAGGCGGGGGTGATTTCCAAGTCGTGGGCCAGGGCCACGAACGCGATATCGACCGCATCGCCGCCCGCGCCATCCCGTGTGCCTCCGGGGCCCAGGTGTGCATCGCTGGCCAGTGCGCCGTGGAGGGCCAGTTCACGGGCACGAGGATCATTCGGTGCCAGAGCGCCAAATGCCGGGTGCCACCATCTGACCACCGTCAGTTCATTGCGCGTCAGGGTTCCGGTCTTGTCACTGGCAATCACGGTGCAGGCACCGAGACCCTCGACCGCGGCCAGCCGCCGGACGATGACCTGACGAGTGGCCATGCGATGCACGGCACGGGCCAGGGCGACGGTCATCGCCACCGGCAAGCCTTCGGGGATGCTGGCTACCGCCAGGGCGGTAGCCAGTAGCAGCACCTCGGTCAGCGGTGTGCCGCGGGCCCACCAGAGCCAGCCGAGCAGGACGATCACCACAACCGCCGCGACCGACAGCCGGCGGGTGAACTGGCGCATCCGGGTGACGAGCGGTAATTCACCACCGGCAAAGCGCAGCGCCCCGGCGATGCGCCCCAACTCGGTATCGCTGCCGGTCGCCGTGACCACGGCCAGCGCCCGGCCGGTGATCATCGTCGTACCGGCGAAAAGACAATTCAGGCGCTCGGCGAGCGGCGTCGATAACGACAAAACGGCGTCGCATGCCTTATGCACCGGTTCGGATTCGCCGGTCAGCAGGCTTTCGTCGGCCTTGACCTCCGTGCAATCGAGCAATCTGAGATCGGCCGGAACCCGTTGCCCTTCGTCCAGACGGACGATATCGCCGGGCAAGAGCGCTCCACTGTCGATGATCTGGAGATCTCCATCGCGGATGACGCGGACCCGGTTCGGAACCAATCGATCGAGAGCGCGGGTCCGGCGTTCGGCATGCCATTCCTGATAGGCGCCGAGCACCGCGTTGACGAGCAACACGGCGCCGATGAAAAAACTATCGAGCTGCTTGCCGAGCGCGGCTGCCAGTCCGGCGGCGAACAGCAACAGATAAATCAGCGGGTTGCGAAACTGGCCGAGAAAAATTGCCAGCCGGGTGCGGGGCTGCGCCGCCGGCAGGCGGTTGGGTGGAAAACGGGTTTGGCGCTCGGCGACCGCTGCCGCGTCGAGACCCTGAGCCGTGGTGGCGAGATGTTCTAAGCAAGCATCGGCCGTAAACGCGTGCGGCGTAAGAAGCGGGTCACGGATCGTGGTTGATGAGGGTTTATTCATCCAATGCCAAAGAAAGATCGGCGCTGAGGTCGGCAATGTCCTCGAGGCCGACGGACAACCGGAACAAACGATCGCCGATGCCGAGCCTGGCCCGTTCGGCCGGCGCCATCTTGGCGTGGGACGTCAGGCACGGGCGGCAGATCGTTGACTCGACGCCGCCCAGGCTGACCGCCGGGCGAATCAGCCGCAAATGCTGCTCGAAAGCATCGGGGTCGAGCGTGGTGGCCAAGTTGAATGAAATCATCGCGCCATAGGCGGTCATTTGGCGGGAGGCGATATGATGCCCAGCATTAGTTTTAAGACCAGGATAATAAACCTTGTCGATTCTGGAATCGGCGGCGAGCCAGGGGGCGAGCGACGCGGCCGTGGCGTTCTGTTTATCAACGCGCACCGCAAGGGTTTTCATGCTGCGCTCCAGCAGCCAGGCGTCGAAAGCGTTGAGGCAGCCGCCGTAACGGCTGGCGATCTCGCGGCACGGGCCGATCAATTCAGCGCTGCCGGCCAGCACGCCGGCGCACAGGTCGCTGTGGCCACCGAGGTATTTGGTGGCGCTGTGCATCACGAGGTCGCAGCCGAGCGCCAATGGCTGCTGCACAATCGGCGTCGCGAACGTGTTATCGACCATGGTCAGCACGCCGCGGCGGCGGGCTTCAGCGGCAAGGGCGCGAAGATCGATGATGTTAAGCAGCGGATTGGTCGGCGATTCGACCAGGATCAAGCGCGATCGATCGCCGAGTGCGGCGAGCAAATCGGCGGCGCTGGGTGGCGCGAACCGGATGGCGATGCCGCGGGGTTCGAGTTCGTGCCGGACAAAATGATCGGTGCCGCCGTACAGGCCCGCGGCGAGCAGTACCTCGTCGCCGGGGGCGACGAGGGCGAGCAGTGCGGTGCTGATCGCCGCCATACCGGAACTGAACAACAAGGCGCTCTCGGCGCCTTCGAGCGCGGCGATCTTGGCCGCGGCGGCGAGTTGATTCGGTGTGTTGAAATAGCGCGGGTAGCGGATCTCGCCGTCGCGGTGATAGGCATAAGCGGACGAGGGATAAACGGGGGTGTTGAGGCCGCCGTGGGGATCGGCCAGCGAACCGGCATGAACGGCGAGCGTAGCGCGAGCGAGTGGCGGATCGGTAGTGGACATCGCTGTTTCCAGTAGGGTGCAACGGTACCGATTTTACCGGGATCGCGCTGCCCGGCGCGATGCGCCGAAAAGCCCGGCGCTTGACACCCGTCAAGAAAACAGGGTGGCCGTTCCGGGATGATAGCCGCCAAGCTCGTCTCTTCCCATCCGACAACCAACAAAGGAGATCGACCATGAAGCGCGACAACCATTTGTTGGCGGCCAGAGCGCTGGAGTCTCGTCCCGCCGCCGCCCAGGCATTGCCCTGGCCGCCGGGGGTCGAGGCGGAGACGGCCGGCACGATGGCGGCGCCGGCGAGCGGCCAGGTCGTCGCGCTGCCGCCGTATCTGGTGAAATATTACTGGTGGGCTTACCTGTGGCGGCCGGCGGTCTGGTTTTTCGACCACCAGCCGATCATCAACGCCATCGTCTTCGGACAATACGCCAAATTGCGCGACGCCACGCTCGACTTGCTGGGCGCTAAAGACGCCGGATCGACACTGCTCGTCGCCTCGGCTTATGGCAATTTCATCCCGCACCTGACCGCCGCCCTCGACGGCCAGCCGCTGACCGTGATCGACGCCGCGCCGATCCAGTTGGAGCGTGCGGCGCGAAAAGTCGCGGCGCTGCAATCGCCCACCCGCGTTTCGTTCCGCTGCATGAACGCCGAACGCCTTCATTTCGGTGCCGACAGCTTCAGATCGGTGCTGCTGTTTTTGCTGCTGCACGAGCTCCCGGCCGAGGTCCGCCCGCAAGTGCTGGGTGAAGCGCTGCGCCGGGTCGAACCTGGCGGCCGCCTGGTACTGGCTGAATACGGGCCGCGCGGCACGACGCACCCGTTTCATCGACTGGCACTTATGCGTTGGATTTTCGGTAAGGCCGAACCGTTCCTGCCGAGCCTGTGGGACAGCGATCTCGACCGGCTGGTCGCGGTGGCGGCACACAGTGCCGGCAAGTGCGTCGTGCGCGAAGCTCGGCGTACGATTTTCGGCGGTTTCTATCACGCGCTGCGTTACCGCGTCGAGGCCGCGCGCTGATGCGTGAAGTTCACGCCGACGTAGCGATCGTCGGCGCCGGCGGTGCCGGCCTGCGTGCGGCAATCGAGATCGCCCGTCGGGCGCCCCAGTTGCAGGTCGCGCTGGTCAGCAAGGTTTACCCGATGCGCAGCCATACGGTGGCCGCCGAAGGTGGTGCGGCCGGTGTCGTACTGCCGGACGATACGCTCGACGATCATTTCCGCGACACGGTCAGCGGCGGCGATTGGTTGTGTGACCAGGATGCGGTGGCGCTGTTTGTCGAAGAAGCGCCCCGCCGGCTTGCAGAACTCGAAAATTGGGGTTGCCCGTGGAGCCGCGACCCGGCCGGCAACGTCGCCGTCCGGTCGTTCGGCGGCATGAAAAACCAGCGCACCTGGTTCGCGGCCGATAAAAGCGGTTTCCATATCCTGCATACCCTGTTTCAGACTTCATTGCAGTTCCCGTCGATCGTCCGGCTTGACGAATACTTCGTGCTCGACCTGATCACCGACGGCGAACGGACCGCCGGGGTCACCGCGCTCGACATCAAAAACGGCGAGCGGGTCGCGATCCTGGCGCCGGCGGTGATCCTGGCCACCGGCGGCGCCGGACGGGTGTTTCCGTTCACCACCAACGGTGCGATCAAGACCGGTGACGGCATGGCGCTGGCCTACCGCGCCGGGATTGCTTTGAAGGATATCGAATTCGTTCAATACCACCCGACCGGCCTGCCCGGTACCGGGATCCTGATCACCGAAGGGGCGCGCGGCGAAGGCGGCATCCTGGTCAATCGCGACGGGTACCGCTACTTGCAGGATTACCACCTCGGACCGCCCGATCCCTGGCCCAGGCGCAAGGCGATGGAACTCGGGCCGCGTGACCGACTGAGCCAGGCATTCTGGCACGAGCAGCGCAAAGGACGGACGATCCCGACCCCGGCCGGCGACGTCGTCCACCTCGATATCCGCCACCTCGGAGTCAAGAAGATCGACGAACGCTTGCCGCTCGTCAGGGAATTGGCGAAAACCTATGCCGGCGTCGATCCGGTCCAGGCGCCGATCCCGGTCCGTCCGGTCGTGCACTACACGATGGGCGGGATCGATACCGACAATGACGGGGCCACGGCCCTGCCCGGCCTGTACGCCGCCGGCGAATGCGCTTGTGTCAGTATCAACGGCGCCAACCGCCTGGGATCCAATTCGCTGGCCGAGATCCTGGTCTTCGGAGCCCGTGCCGGGGCGCACGCCGCGGCTTATCGCGGCGCGGTGAAACAGGTGCATGACCGGCGATGGCGGGCCGATGCCGAGCGCAGTTTTGCGCGTCTCGATACCTTGTTCAGCCGGTCTGAGGGCGGCGAATTGCTGCCGGGGCTGCGCGCCGAACTGCACGCGACCATGGAACAAGCGGCGGGGATTTATCGTGAAGAACCAACCCTTGTCGCGGCGCGCGAGACGCTGGCCGAGTTGCGCCGGCGCTACGGCACACTGCGCGTCAGAGATCGGAGCCGGGTGTTCAACACCGAATTGCTGAATGCGCTCGAACTCGGGGCGACGCTGGAAATCGGTGAAGCGATGATCCACGCCGCACTGGCCCGCCGCGAGTCGCGCGGCGCGCACCAAAGGCTGGACTTTCCCGCCCGCGACGATGCCGCGTTTCTGCACCATAGTTTGGTGACGCGCGGCACCGGCGGCGCCCCGCATCTGACGACCCGGCCGGTCAAGATCGACCGCTGGCCGCCGGCCGAGCGGGTGTACGGAGGTCCGGCGTGAGCGAGCGGCAGGTGACGTTCAGCGTTTTCCGCTATCGGCCCGAGCAGGACGGTGCTCCGTCGTACAGCGATTATCAAGTGCCGTGCCGGCCCGATTGGGTGGTGCTCGATGCGCTGAATTACATCAAAGATCATCTCGATCCGACGCTCAGCTACCGCTGGTCCTGCCACATGGCGGTGTGCGGTAGTTGCGGCATGATGATCAATGACGAGCCGCAACTGGCGTGCAAGGCATTTATCCGCGATCTGCCGGCGACGATCCGGGTCGCGCCGCTCGACCATCTCCCGGTGGTGCGTGATCTGATCGTCGACCAGGCACGGCTGATCGACGGTCTCGGAGCGGTCAAAGCTTGGCTGATTCCGGACCGCCCGCCACCGGGGGACACTTACCGGCAAACGCCGGCCGAGTTCGCCCGCTATCATCAGTGGACGTTGTGTATCAACTGCATGCTGTGCTATGCCGCCTGCCCGCAGGTCGGCTTGAGCGCGGACTATCACGGCCCTGCGGCACTCGCCCTGGCCCAGCGTTACAACCAGGACAGCCGTGACGGTGGGCACCGGCAGCGCGCTGCGCAGGTCGCCGGCGAACAAGGGATCTGGGAATGCACGTTTGTCGGCGAATGCTCCAGCGTCTGCCCCAACCAGGTCGATCCGGCCGCCGCGATCCAGCAGCTCAAGCTGGCCAGCAGTGTCGATTGGCTGACGGAGTGGATGCACCGGGAGCACGACCCGAAACAGGAGGAAAATCGGTGAAACCCGCCGTCTGGCAGCCGCCCATGCCGCTATTGTGGTGGTGGAAAAAACCCGCTTACCGCCGTTATATGTGGCGCGAACTCAGCGCGCTGTTCATCGGGGTCTACACGCTCGTCCTGATCGCCGGCCTGTTCTGCCTGGCGGTGGGCGAGCGGGCGTGGGCCGCGTACCTGGCGGTGCTTCGCACGCCGGCGGCGTTGATCGGACAAATCGCCGTTCTGGGTTTTGTCTTGTACCACGCGGTCACCTGGTTTCATCTGGCGCCGGCATCGATGCCGTTGTGGATCGGATCCCGCCGGGTCGCCGCGCGCTGGATCACTTTGGGGCATTACTTGCTGTGGCTTTTGATCAGCGGTAGCGTCTTGTGGGGGATCATCGGCTGATGGAGCGGATGCAGAAACCGGCCGGCCGGCCGGCCAACAAACCACTCGTCTGGCTGCCCTTTGCCGCCGGCGGGCTGATCGCCGCGCTGCTTTTGCCAGTCATCGTGCTCGCCGTCTTGCTCCTCGCGCTCGGCATCGCCGACTCGCCACTGGTTGACTATGATCATCTGCAAAGTGTCATGAAAAATCCGGCCAGCCGCGTGTTTTGTTTCATTTTATTGACATCGGTCATCTGGCACGCCGCCCACCGGACGCGCATGACATTGCAGGATCTGGTCGTCCGCCGCCCCGCCGCCCGCCGGCTGAACGCCCGGCTGTTATACCTCGGGGCTACGGCAGCCACCGCGGCGCTGGCCCTGGCGCTGTTGCGCTTCTGAGATCCCGCAATCAGTTCGTAATAACGCCGGCAAGCTTTCCACAAAACGATCGGCAACAGCAGTGGCTGGCAGCCGGGTCATTTGCTTGATCTGGATCAAGCACCCGGCATCTCTGCTGCGCTAGATTGGCCGCTGACAATGGCGGTGGTTCGTGTCATCCGCCGCCGCAGGGAATCAGGTGTTCGCCGGTTGCGATTGGCGCTGTTGGCAACGAAATCGAAGCGGCGGATATCGCCGGCCCTTGGGACTGCCGGCCGCGGTCCGGGGTCGTTCCAGCAGGAGAGAGACAATGATCCGCTTAGCATGTCCGAAACGTTGCATCACCGTTTTGTGCAGTTGGTTGTTCGCCGGGCTCGTCATGACCGGTCTGGCGCTGCAAAAAGCCGATGCCCGATCCCTCGCCGACCAGGAGCTGTTTGACCTGATCCTGTCCGCCGAAGCCGTCGATGACACCGGCTTTATCGACCTCGATCTCGAAGCCATTCTGGGCGAGCGGCGGGTGGTGCCGAGAGCGCTGTATCCGCAAATCAACGCGGTCAGCTTCACCGGCGGCAAACCGGCGATCGATTTTCAGGTGACCGACGAGTTCGGCATCGGTGTCCCGGGCTTCCGCCAGAACGACAATATCCGGTTTTCATTCACGGTGTCCAAGTTGACGCCGGCCACCGCCAGCGAAACCGAGGTCTGGCAAACCTACATTCGAGGTGCCGACCAGGGCGTGCCCAGCGCCCAGGGGACCACTTATTCCAATGGTACGCTGGTCGACAACGGCGACGGGACCTACCGCTTCACGTTCGACCGCGAAGTGCAGGCGATCTCCGATGTACCGTTCGAGTCGGCGCTGACGCACCGGATCGGCATCGAAATCCGCAACGCCGTCGTGCTCGGCCGCAGCGTTGAAGGCAGCGATGCGGTATTCGACGTGCAACCTTCGACCGGCAACACGAGCGGCATCGCCGAGCGCCGAATCGTGACCCAGGAGGCTTGCGCGACTTGCCACGGCAGCGCCGAATTCGCTTTCCACGGCGGAGCACGGCGTAACGTCGATTTCTGCGTCACCTGCCACCAGAAAGGCAGCATCGACGCCGGTACCGGCAATACCATCGACTTTCGAGTGATGATCCACAAGATCCATTTCGGCCCGAATTTGACGAACCTGCCATTTCAGATCTGCGGCTTCGGCTGCGAAAGCTTAGGCGGACCGCCGGATGATTTCAGCGACATCCTGTTTCCTCAGGATACGCGCAATTGCACCAATTGTCATGACCCAGCCAATCCCTTAACGCCGCAGGCCGACAATGTCAACAATCGGCCGACCGCCGAGGTTTGCACCTCGTGCCACGATGATTTAACCTTCGACGATACCGGCCTGACTAACCGCAACGGCAATCATCCCGGCTTGGCGCAGCCGAACGAGAACTGTTCTGCCTGCCACTCGGAGACCGGGTTGATCCCATCGGTCCTCGAAAGTCATGTGATCCCGAGTCAAGTCGCCGCCCGCCGCTTCGAGTTCAATATTCTGGAAATCACCAACACCACGGAAGGCGATTCGCCGGTCGTCAAGTTCTCGGTGACCGACCCGACCAACGATGATGCGCCATACGATATCGTTCATGACCCGGAATTCACCGCACCCGGCGGCACCACGCGCTTGGTGATGGATATCGCCTGGCCAACCAGCGATTACACCAACAGCGCGAACGAATTCGGCACCACGGTGACCGGCACCGGCCCCGCGTCGCCGATCGGCATCAACTTGGCGGACGGTAACGGTGTGCTGCCCAAGGGTTTGATGGACAACGGCGATGGCACATATACCGTCGATTCAGGAATGTTGACGACCCCGCTGATCGTGCCGTCCACGACGCCACCGCTCGGTTCAGGTACAGTCGTGATCGAGGGCCACCCGGCGGGCGATTTCGACGATAACGGTGTGTTCACCGACCGGGTGCCGGTAAAAAGTGTTGAACGGGCCTTCGCAATCAACGACACGGCACCCAAGCCGCGGCGCGAAGTGGTCGATACCGCCAAATGCCTGAAGTGCCACGGTCAGAACGATGGTTTGTCACTTCATGGCGGCAACCGTAATGATAATACACAGGTTTGCGTGGTATGCCACAACCCGAACCAGACCGATCTCAACCGTCGCCCGGTAGACAGCGACGGCACGTTAAATGCGACGAATCCGGATACGCTGGACGGCCTTGAAGACCGAGCCATCGATTTCAAACACATGGTGCACGCGATTCACGGCCACGACCACCGCGAAACGCCATACGTCGTCTATGGCTTCGGTTCGAATCCCATCGACTTCAGTGAAGTCGTCTTCCCACGGCCGTCGAGCGACTGCCTGACGTGCCACCGTGAAGGCACGTTTGAACTGCCGCTCGGCGCCAATGTACAGGCAACGACGCTCAGTACCAACGCCACGGTTATCGGCCGCAATCCGACGGTCTTTGCGCCGAATACCGCGGCGTTTTCCGATCCGACCGACGATAACAACGCCAGCCCGACGGCGGCCGTTTGCTCCGCATGCCACGACTCGGCGCTGGCGGTGGATCATATGTCGGTGCGCAGCCCGAGCTTTATCTCTTTCGGCAACTCGTTCCTACTGAACCCGGATCCGGTCGGCGATCCCGACACCCAGGAACGGATCAACGCAGCGCAACCGGAAAATTGCTTCTTCTGCCATGGTCCGGGGGCGATCGTCGATATCGCCGTAGCGCATGACCTGGAGGAATGACCATCACGTCATTGCCGGGGTGAGTGGACTGTAAAACCCGGTAAGATATCCCCGGCCCGGTTGGTTTTCAGCCGGGCCGGGTGTTCCAGGGTCAAATCAGCGGGAGAGTACAGTTGCATGTCATGACCACAATGATCATGCCGCTCGGCGGCGTACTACTGGCCTTGCAGCTTGCCGTGCCTGGCCCGGCATGGGCCGCGGAGGGTGACGAAAACACTCCCGACTACAGCCGGACAGGGGCCGATACCTGCCTGTCCTGTCACGGCGGTGATGATAGCGAACACTTGCTGGCGATTTTCGACGGGCCGCACGCTGTTGCGGCCGACGCCCGGACGCCGTTCGGTTCGACACAGTGCGAAGCCTGCCACGGGCCGGGCGGCGACCATGCCAAACGCCTGCGTTTCGGTCAGACCCGCCCGCCGATACCCGCCTTCGGGCCACAGGCGCTGTGGTCGAAAAGGCGCCAGGATCAGCTCTGCCTGGACTGCCATCGCGGCGCAGAGCGGCGCTTTTGGGAAGGCGGCGCGCACCAGCGGCACGAGGTCGGCTGCGCCGATTGCCACCGGCTGCACGTCCGGCGCGATCCGGTGACCGTGACCGAAACCCAACCCGAGGTTTGCACCACCTGTCACAGCAAGCAACGCGCCGAAATCCATCGCGCATACACGCACCCGGTGCGTTTCGGCGAGATGACCTGCGCCGATTGCCACGAGCCGCACGGTTCGGCGAACGAAGCGATGCTTGCGGCGCTCACCGTCAACGACAACTGTTTCCAGTGCCACGCCGAAAAGCGCGGCCCGTTTTTGTGGGAGCACGCGCCGGTGACCGAAGACTGCACGCTGTGCCACCGCACGCACGGCTCGAATCACCCGGCGCTGTTGACCCGCCGTGCGCCGCTGCTCTGTCAGCAGTGCCATTCACGCGCCGGGCACCCGAGCATCGGCCGCACGGCGGAGCAGTTGCCGAGCGGCGATCCCTCGGTATTTCTGTTGTCCGGAAGTTGTCTGAGCTGTCACTCGCAAGTTCACGGCTCGAACCATCCTTCCGGCGCGATGCTGAACCGTTAGGGTGGAGATAGCGCGATGAAACACCCAAAACAGACAGGGCACATTGCAGTTGCACTGGCGATCGTTTTCGCATTGGCGCTGTTCGGTGGCCCGGCGGCCGGACAGGATCCCACCGCCTCCGGCGCTGAAACGCCGCCGCCCGATATCCGCCGCTGGACGTGCGCCGATTGCCCGTTCACTTACGGCCTGATCGGCGATATCCTGATCGGCGCGCAAGTCGTGTCCGACGATTTTTTCGAATTCGGCAACTATCGCGGCCTGGAAGAAGACGGGGTGTTCGGCGATTTCAGCGCCGATCTTCTCTTCCGCACCGAAAAGGCCGACTATCTCGAATTTCACGCCCGGGATCTCGGCATCGACAGCCGCGAATTGAGCGCCGCCGGCGGCCGTCAGGGCGTTTACAAGGCGTATCTGACCTATGACGAAATTCCGTATTTCCGCGCCGACGATACGCGGACGATTTTCCTAGGCGCCGGAACGGCGAACCAGACGCTGCCGCCCGATTGGCTGCGGGCCGATACCACCGATCAGTTCAGCGCCTTACCGGCGGCGCTGCGCCCGGTGGATATCGAGCACGAACGCGAGACGCTGGGCCTCGGATTCGCCTACCAGCTTCCCGAACACTGGCATTACCGGGTCGATTATCAACGGACGGTCAAGGAGGGGAACCGCATCCAGGGCGGGGCCTTTATCTTCCGCGCCACCGAACTCGCCGCACCGGTCGATTACGAAACCCACCGCGTCGATCTCGGTATCGGCTACCGGCGCGACTTTTGGGAAATCGAGACGGCGTATCACCTGTCAATCTTCGACAACGACAACAACATGCTGCGCTTCGAAAATCCGTTCACCGGCATCAACGGCGCGGCGCGTGGCGAACTGGCCCAGGAGCCCGACAACGAATTTCATCAAATCACGCTCTCCGGCTCATGGCGCCGTTCCCGCTGGCTGACGGTGGTCGGGCAGTTGTCGCTCGGCTTCAACAATCAAGACCAGGCGTTTCTGGCGCCGACGCTCAATCCCAATCTACTCAACCCGGCGTTGCCCGCCGCCGACCTGAACGGCGAGGTCAAAACCCGCGCCGCGCGCCTGCGCCTGACCAGCAGCCCGCTCGACCGCTTGACGGCGCGCGTCCAGTTCGCCTACGACGAACGCGACAATGACAGCCCGCAGCACAGTTTCCTGCAGGTCGTGACCGACACCTTCGTCACCGAAGAGCGCGTCAACGAACCGTTCAGCTACGAGCGCTTCAGCATCGATGCGACGCTTGATTACCGATTATTTTCCTTCCTAAAATTGAACGGCGGATTCAAACACCAGGAAACCGACCGGATTTTCCAGGAAGTGGACGACACCGACACGCAGACCTACAGGGCTGGGCTCAGCGCCACGCCGTTCAGCCGCCTGAGCTTGAACGTCGATGTTAAGCGGGAGAACCGCGACAACGACCTTGACCCGGCCTTGCTTGGGCCGCAGGAAAACCCGGGCCTAAGACGATTCCATTTCGCCGAACAGGAGCGCGATTCATTGCGCGCCGCACTGGACTACGCGATTCTGGACAACTTGTTCGCCGGTCTGTACGCTGAGATCGCCGACGAAGATTTCACCGATACCGAGATCGGCGTCAGCGAGGCGCGGGACGAGAGCTACGGCTTCGATCTATCGGCGACCTTCGGCCGGGATATTTCGGCCCATGCCTTCGTCGCCAAAGAATCGTTGAAATCGGTGATTCGGGGCGCCGACAATATCACGGGGTTTCCGTGGGTCGCCACAACCGACGATAACTTCCATACCGTCGGCTTCGGCGTCAATTTCGCCGATTTGCCCGGCAAATGGGTGCGCGCCGCGATCGATTTCAGCTATGCCGCGGCCGACGGCGAAGTCCGCACCGACAAGGCCGGCAATGCGCCGCCGTTTCCGGAACTTGAAACCAACCGCTTCACGCTCGAAACCTCGGTCGAACGCGAGCTGCGCAAAAACATCAATCTGTATTTCGCCTATCTCGTGGGCCGACTGACCGAAGACGACTTCTTCCGCGACGGCGTCGATCCAGCGACCGTGCCGACGCTGCTCAGCCTTGGCGAGGGCACACCGGACAAAACCGTGCACGTGGTCCGCGTCGGCTTGCGTTACACTTTCGAATGAGCGATGCGCTGATTGATTCAGCGCAAGAAATCGCTCGAGGAACACCTTAATCTATGGACATCAATGGAGAGAGCAAAATGAGCAATCGTACGATATGGCTGATGTTCGCCTGCGCCGCAGGCGGTGTATTGCTGGCTGGTGCCGACGCCGCGGCCGGAGCCCCGGAGGCCACCAAAACCTGCGCCGTCTGCCACAGCGACAACGGGGTCAGCGACCAGACCGATGTCCCCACCATCGCCGGCGTCTCGGATTTTTTCCTGGAAAACCAGCTCGCCATCTTCGTCGAAAAAGCCCGGCCCTGCGCGGCGCAGCATTTTTCCGACGAGAGCGAAGTTGATGCCGAAGATCACTGTGCACTCGCCGCTTCGCTCGGCGAAGACGAGGTGACCGAACTGGCCGAATATTATTCGGCGCTGCCGTTTGCGGCGGTCGAGCAGGTTGCCGATCCGGCGCTCGCCGCCAATGGAAAATCCATCCACGAGGCCAAATGCGAACGCTGCCATACCGATGGCGGCAGCTTGGCCCTCGACGACGCCGGGATCCTTGCCGGGCAACCGAAACACTATCTGCTCGAGCAATTCGAGCACTACAAAAACAGCGAACGCTGGCAGCCGGAGAAGATGCAGCCGGTGATGGCGGAATTAGCCGATGAAGATATGCAGGCTCTGGCCGAGTATTACGCCGGTGAAGGCGCCAGGGAATAATTGAAATTTCTGTATCAACCGGGAGCGGAATCATGAGCAATGAAAATAAACGAACGGCAACTGCACAACCGCCCCGGGGCTTGTGGGCGTGGTTATGGCGGCGCCCGCGCCGCGCGATTTTGCTGGGCATCCCGCTCGGCGCCTATTTCGCGGCGATTATCGGCGTACTGGCGGCTGGCGGTATCCTGAAGGCAGTCGAAGCGAGCAGTACATTGAAGTTTTGCACCTCCTGCCATGAAATGGAAGCCTACGTCTTCCAGGAATATAAACAGACTGTCCACTACAGCAACAACAGCGGTGTGCGTGCCATATGCGCCGATTGCCACGTGCCGCATGACTTCGTTCCCAAAATGATGCGCAAAATCGGAGCGACCTTCAACGAAGTACCCGGCCATTTCCTGGGTCGTATCGACACCCGCGAAAAATTCGAAGCGCACCGCGCCGAAATGGCGCAGATCGTCTGGGACGTGATGCGTGCCACCGACTCCAGGGAGTGCCGCAAATGCCATAGCTACGAGGCGATGAACGCCGAAACCCAGGACCGCATCGCCCAGCGCCGGCACTCAGCCGAGTACCGCGAAAAAACCGGCAAAACCTGCATCGATTGCCACAAAGGAATCGCCCACTCACTTCCAGAGGGGGCTTCAGCACAATAGCTACCAAGCATAAGCACCATAAAAAGCCACGTGATCGCGGGCCGCCAATGCGGCCCGCTTTGTATACGGACGAATCGAGGACCGGGCGAATCGAGGACAGTCACGATCACCCACAAATATCAAGGACCAATTTATGCAACTATTGGGTATATCCTGCCGAAATGTTCATTGAAGCCGAGCTTCCACTGTCGGTTCGGCGCGCCGTATTGCAAGCCGCATAACATGTGTATCCCCGCGATGAGAGAGGACGAACAGGCGTGATGGGAAGCGCAATGCAACGCTGGCGCGCGGCACAGACAAAGGCGCTTAGGGCGATATGCCATCGGCATGATGTTCCACGGTGATTTCGGGAGCGCAGCGAATGCCGCGCTTTTCGCCAGCGACGTTGAAACACACCAGGATGGCGTTTTTCAACAACCTGTTAGAGCGCTTTTTGTAGTAAACCACGAGGATCGTGCAATGTCAATTCGGCTAGGGTGTTGTTATCAGGATCGAACACCTTGATCGCATGGTGATTGGTATCGGCGATCCAGACGCGGCCGGCGGCGACGCTGAGACCGCCGGGTTCGTCGAGCTGGCCGGTGGCGGCAGGGATGGTCGTCACCGCTCGGGATTCGAGATCCAGCCATTTCAGTTTGCTGTTGTAGGTGTCGGCGATCAGCAGCCTGAAACCCGGCGCCGCGGGCCACACCGCCAGGCCCAGCGGGTGTTGCAGTAACGCGGCCGCGCCCGCTCCGTCGCGATCCCCGAAGTCGAAAAGACCGGTGCCGACCAGGGTGGTGACGGCGCCCTCCGGGCCGAGTCCGGTGCGGCGGATGGCGCTGGCTTCGGAATCGGCGACATAGAGCGCGCCGCCGGCGAGCGCCAGGCCGCTCGGTTGGTTGAAGCCGGCCATCAGGCGCGGGCCGTCGCGTAATTCTTCGCGGCGCGAACCGGCGAACTCGCGCAGTTCAGAGTGGACCGGGTCATAGATCCAGATCTGGTGCTGGCCGGCCATCGCGATGTACAGCAGGCCACCGTCATACAACACGTCCCACGGTGAATTGATCGCGGTGTGCAGCGCCGGTCCGGATTTCGCCGCCTGCCATGTCTGCTGGCCGGTGCCGGCGACGGTGCTGACTTGTTGGGCGTCGAGATCGACGTGGCGGAGCAGGTGGTTTTCGGTGTCGGCGACGTACAGTGTGTGGTCGCCGGCCAGGGTCAGGCCCTGCGGCTGGAAAAAGCGGGCGCTGTGGAAATCGCCATCGGCCCGGCCCGGCCCGCCGCCGCCGATGACCGCCTGCACTTCGCCGCTGAAGTCGGCGACGACGATCCGGTGATGGTTGCTGTCGCTGATGAAAAGCCGCCGGTGGCCGCCGTCGGCGAAGACCTTGCCGGGAAAAAGGAGCGGCGAGTCATCAACCGCGAGGCGTTCGGGCGGCCAGTTAGGGACGGCGCGGTCGAGCTTGCCCTGGCGGTCGAACTCGGCGATCACCTGGTCGATCGCCTGGCGCAGCGCCGCTTCGTTCCCTTCGCCGGCCACCTGGCCGACGATGCGGCCGGCCGGGTCGATCAGGACCAGTGTCGGCCAGGCCCGGACCCCGTAAAGGTTCCAGATCGCATAGTCGGCGTCGTTGACCACCGGGTGTTCCAACCCGTAGCGCAACACCAGTTTACGCAGGTTCGCAGTCCGTCCTTCCTGGGCGAACTTGGCGCTGTGGATGCCGATGACGACCAGCTCCGATGCGTAACGCGCCTCGAAGCGCTTGAGCATCGGGATCACGTGCAGGCAATTGACGCAACCGTAGGTCCAGAAATCGACTAGCACGACCTTGCCGCGCACATCGGCAAGACTGAGCGCCTGGCCGCCGGTATTCAGCCAGTCGTGGCCGGCAGGAAAGTCGGGTGCGTGGACCGCCATACAGGCTGTGGAGAATAGAGCAAACAGCAACGGGATAGCGAAGCGAGCGGGCTGCCGGGCGGCGGGCCGTCCGGCGGCCGCTGTGAGCCCGCAGGCACGCGACAAGCCGGCCATCGGGGCTGCCTTAGTGGCGCGGCGGGTTCAACCGGCTCAACTGACAATTTCCCAGATGCCGTCGGGACGGCGGCAGGCGGTTTGTTCGGTCACTTCGCCGCGGCGCCCCTCACGCAGCAGGAAGCGGCGGCAGGGTTCGCCGTCGGGGCCGTTGTAAGGGGCGTTCGGCGTCACCGAATAGTGTCGGCCGGTATCTGGATTGACCCAATCATGACGCTGGCCGCTGTGGTTGTGTTCGAGCGCGTGCTGCGCTTCGTGGCGGTCGTGTTTGTCCATATGGCGGCCGATTTCCGAGCCGATGATCAGGCCGGCGAGACCGCCGATCACCGCCGCCTGGGCGCCGAACGCGGCGCCGACCGCGGCGCCGGTCGAAGCCCCGACCAGACCGCCGGTCCGCCGTTTGGTCGCACAACCGGGGGCTGTGGCGATCGCCAGCAGCAGTACAACGAGAACCGGCCAGATTGTGAACCGGCGATGACGAACGAGCGCTTCCATGATGCAATCCTCCTCCAGAAAACCGGGCGCCAAGTGGCGGAGCCGTCAAAACATGTGACCGCCGTAATCCCCATCGGGTTTCATCCCGTTACAATCGCCAAGGATGCATTACTTCCCGTTAAGAAGATGAATCTGGTCACCGGCGGCGCCGGGTTTATCGGCAGCCACCTTGTGGCATTGCTTCGCACTCGCGGCCAGGCGGTACGGGTGCTCGATCTCAAGGCGCCGCTCGAGCCGTGTGCCGGGGTGGAATACCGCCAGGGATCGATCACCGACCGGGAGGCGGTGGCCGCGGCGGTCGCGGGCTGTACCCGAGTGTATCACTTGGCGGCGATGTCAGGGTTGTGGGCGGCGGATAAAAAAGCTTTTATCGACGTCAACGAGCGGGGCACGCAAAATGTCCTCGCCGCGGCACAGAGCGCCGGCGTGCAACGGGTGGTCCACACTTCGACGGAATCGATCCTGATCGCGATGGGCCGCGGCCGGGCGCCACAGGTCGTAAACGAAAAGACCCGATGGGGGGCCGCTGAGATGGCGGGTGCCTATTGTCTGGGCAAATGGTGCGCCGAGCAGGCGGCGTTGGCTGCGGCGGCGGCCGGCCAGGATGTCGTGGTCGTCAACCCGACGGTCCCGGTCGGCCCCGGGGACCATTGGCTGACGCCGCCGACCCGGATGATGCTCGGCTTTCTGAATGGCCGCCTGCCGGGCTGGATAGACAGCACCCTGAACCTGGCCGATGCGCGCGATATCGCGCTCGGCCACTGGCTCGCCGCCGAGCGCGGGACGGCCGGGCGGCGTTATATTCTCGGCGCCCACGATGTCCGGCTCGGCGACCTGGTGGCGCTGCTCGGCCGTTTGAGCGGCCGGCGGATGCCGCGCTTCGAGGTGCCCTACCCGCTGGCCTGGATGACCGCCGTCTGCCAGGAATGGCTCGCCGACCATATCACCCACCGCCCGCCCGCGGCGCCGCTCGCCGGCGTCCGGCTGGCCGGCATCCCCGTGCGGTTCGATAACCGGGAAACGCGCGCGGCGCTGGGCTGGCAGCCCCGCCCGCTGGTCGCTTCGCTCGGCGACGCGCTGGCCGATTACGGGCAGCGCGGTCTGTTGGAGTCCGCCGCTTGAACAGTGAGCTGCGCCTGGCGATGTGGTCGGGGCCGCGCAATTTATCGACGGCGTTGCTGCGCTCGTTCGGCAATCGCGCCGACTGCGTCGTGGCGGACGAACCGTTCTATGCCCATTACCTGGCGGTGACGGGGATCGATCATCCCGGACGTGACGAAGTCCTGGCCAGCCAGGAGCACGATTGGCGGAAAGTCGCCGCCCACCTGATGGGCGAAATTCCCGAAGGGAAGACCCTGTGGTATCAAAAACACATGGCGCACCACCTGTTGACGGGGATGGAAGGCGATTGGTTCGGTAAACTGCACCACGCGATCCTGATCCGCCGTCCGGAAAGGGTCATCGCCTCCTTCGCCCGGGTGATCGCTCAACCGGGGCTCGACGATACCGGCTTTGTGCAGTTGCGGGCGGTGTACCGGCGGGCGCGCGACCTCGGCCGGCCGGTGCCGGTGCTCGACAGCGACGATTTGCAGACCGCACCGCAAGCCATGCTCGAGGCGCTGTGTGCGGTGCTCGGCATCGCCTTCGATCCGGCGATGCTGCACTGGCCGGCCGGGCCGCGCCCGAGCGACGGCGTTTGGGCCCGGCACTGGTATCGCGCGGTCCTGACTTCGACCGGCTTCGCACCGCCGCAGTCAGAAATCCCGGAATTGGCCGGCAAGTTGGCGGAGCTGGCCGCCCGTTGCCGGCCGCTGTACGATGAATTGGCCGGCGACCGCCTCCGCCCGGATCGGCCATTCAGAGAGCTTTAATGCAGCAACAATTCGACGAACGCAACCGCAATCTGCAGGTCAACGTCAACGGCCGGCTGTTGCCGCGCACGGCGCCGGCGATCAGCGTTTTCGACAGCGTCGTGCAGGGCGGCGACGCGGTATGGGAAGGGCTTCGACTGTACGCCGGGCGAATCTTCCGCCTGCGGGCGCACCTCGCCCGGTTGCGCGATTCGGCCCGCGCCTTGGCCTTCGACACCATCCCGGATGACGAGACCCTCATCGGCGAGATTCGCCGCACGCTCGATGCGAACGGCATGCACGACGGCGTGCACATCCGTCTGACGCTGACCCGTGGCGTCAAGATCACTTCCGGCATGGATCCCCGGCTCAACCAATCCGGTCCGACCTTGATCGTCGTCGCCGAACACAAACCGCCGGTTTACGATGCCGCGGGCATCATGCTGATCACCTCGTCGCTCCGGCGCTTTCCGCCCGATTGCCTGGATCCCAAAATCCATCACAATAATCTGTTGCAATCGATTCTGGCCAAGATCGAAGCTAATCACGCCGGTGCCGACGACGCCCTGCTGCTCGACCACCGAGGTTTCGTTGCCGAGACCAACGCCACCAACGTCTTCATCGTCCGCCACGGAGCGGTGCTAACCCCTTATGCTCACGCTTGTCCTGAAGGTATCACCCGCGCCACGGTCATCGAGCTATGCGCGGCGCACGACATCGCGTGCCGGGAATGCGACCTGTCGGTCAGTGAATGCTACCGCGCCGATGAAATGTTTTGCACCGGAACCATGGGCGAGCTGGCGCCGGTCATTGCCCTCGACGGCCGGCCGATCGGGGACGGCCGGCCCGGCCCGGTGATCCGGCGGCTGAGCGAGCTGTTCAGCGCCGAAGCCGCGGCGCGCGGCGAACCGGTTGTCGGGGTGTACATGGAATGAGGGACAGCTCATCGTTCGCGAGTGAGGCAGGGAGCACTACACGGATGATTCGATCGTCTCGTTCGTTACCACGATCCGTTGCAGCCGCTGTCAGATATCGGTAGCGGCTCCGGCGAGACAAGTGGTGCCGGCTGCAAGAGGAGCGATGCCGAGTTGGGCGGCGATGGTTTGGCCGGTGTCGGCGAAACTGTTGCGCCGGCCGGCGCCGCCGGGTTTAAGGCCGGGGCCTGAGATCAACAGCGGTACATACTCGCGGGTGTGGTCGGTGCCCTTGAAGGTCGGGTCGCAGCCGTGATCGGCGGTGATGTAGAGCCGGTCGCCGGGGGCGAGCGTGGCGCGCAGGCTGGGCAGCAGCGCATCGAAGCGCTCGAGTTCACGCGCGTAGCCCACCGCATCGCGGCGGTGGCCGTAAAGCGTATCGAAATCGACGAAATTGGTGAAGACCAAACCGCCGTCGGGTAGTGTGGCGAGCGCCTCCACGGTAGCCGCGAGCTGGGCCTCGGTGCCATCGGCCTTGATGCTCCGTGTCAGGCCGCGGCCGGCGAAAATGTCGCCGATCTTGCCGATCCCGACCACCTCGCGACCCGCATCCTTGAGCCGGTCGAGCAGGGTCGGGCCGGGCGGCGGGGTGGCGTAATCGCGTCGGCGGTAAGTGCGACTGAAGCCCCCGGGTTGGCCGATAAACGGCCGGGCGATGACCCGCCCGATCCGATAGGGATCGACCAGCCGGCGGGCGATTTCGCAGGTCCGGTACAAACGCTCGAGGCCGAACGCTTCCTCGTGCGCTGCAATCTGCAAAACGCTGTCAGCCGAGGTATAGACGATCGGTTTGCCGGTCGCGAGGTGTTCGGCGCCGAGTTCGGCGATGATCTCGGTGCCCGAGGCGTGGCAGTTACCGAGGATGCCGGGCAGTTCGGCCGCGGCGATCAATGCCGCGGTCAGCTTTTCCGGAAACGCCGGCACCTGGCGCGGAAAATACCCCCAGTCGAAATCGACCGGCAGGCCGGCCATTTCCCAATGCCCGCTCGGCGTGTCTTTGCCGCGGCTGCGTTCGGCGAGTGCGGCATAGAGGCCGGTAACCTCGCGCGAGGTGGGGTGACCTGCCGGCGGTCGGCCGGTGGCCAGCCGCGCCGCTTCGCCGAGACCGAGCCGGTACAGATTGGGCAGGGTCAGCGACCCGGCGGGACGCCGTTCATCGCCGGCGCCGGCGGCCATCGCCTGGGCGATATGGCCCAGCGTATCGGCTCCGCGATCGCCGAAGCGCGCGGCGTCGGGTGCCGCGCCGATACCGAGACTGTCGATCACCAGTAGCGCGGCGCGGGTCATTCAAGTCTCCTTCGCGGCCAGTAGCACGGCAACCGGACCGGGTTCAGGCGCGTGATCGCGGATGTCGAGCGCGGCGTGGAGCATGGCGCTGGCCGCCTGCGCTGCTGCCTCGTCCGCGGCGTGGACCCGGGCGAGCGGCTCGCCGGCACTGAGCGCCGTGCCAAGCGCCGCGATGGCGCTGAAGCCCACGCGGTGGTCGATCGCCTGGTCCGTCCGCGTCCGGCCGCCACCCAGGGCGATGATCGCTTCGCCGACCGCCCGGACATCGATGCGGGCCAGATAACCGGCGCGTTCGGCTCTGATTTCCCGCACGACCGGGGCAGTGGCGAGGTAACGGTTCGGCCGGTCGATGAAATCGGCCGGGCCGCCCTGGGCATGGACCATCCGGCCGAATACTTCGGCCGCACGGCCCGTAGTGAGCGCTTCGTTTGCCGCTTCGCGGCCATGAGCAGGATCCAGTGCCAGACCGCCTTGCACCAGCATTTCCGCGGCGAGGGTCAAGGTGCAGTCGAGCAGCCGGGGTTCGGCACTCGAGCCGGTCAACACCGCGGCCGCTTCGCCGACTTCGAGCGCATTGCCGGCCGTCCGGCCCAGCACCTGGTTCATGTCACCGAGCACGGCGCGCGCTCGCAGCCCGCAGGCCGCGGCGGTGGTGGTCAGAGCAGCGGCCAACTCGGCGGCCAGCGCGCGGTCGGGCATCATCGCGCCGCTGCCGAATTTGACATCGAGCACCAAGCCGTCGAGGCCGGCGGCGAGCTTTTTCGACAGAATCGAGGCGGTGATCAGCGGCATCGATTCGACGGTCGCGGTCACGTCGCGGATGGCGTAGAAGCGGCGATCGGCGGGAGCGAGTTCGTCCGTCTGGCCGATGATCGCGCAGCCGATATCGCCGACCTGGGCCATGAAGGCGTCGATCGTCAACGCTGTGCGATAGCCGGGGATACTTTCCAGCTTGTCCAGCGTGCCGCCGGTGTGGCCGAGGCCGCGACCGGAGATCATCGGGACATGCGCGCCGCAGGCGGCGACGAGCGGCGCGAGGATCAGGCTCACCTTGTCGCCGACCCCGCCGGTCGAGTGTTTGTCGAGCAGCGGGCCGCGGAGCCGCTCACGAGGCCAGCGCAGCACCCGGCCGCTGTGGGCCATCGCCGAGGTCAAGGCGCATCGCTCCGTGCCGTCCAGACCGCGAAAGTAGACCGCCATCGCCAGCGCCGCCACCTGTTCCGGGCTGACCTCGCCGGAGACGATGCCGCGTACGAAGTGCGCAATGTCGGCGGCCGCGAGCACCCCGCCGTCACGTTTGACCCGGATCACCCGTTGCGGCAAGAACGGCACGGCCGGCGGCGCGGCGGCAGATGGTGTCACGGCGTCGGGTCGCGCAGATTCCGCGGTCCGAAGGCGGCCGGCAGCAAATCGCCGAGGCGATGGCTGACGACGTTGCCGCCGGCGGTCACGGCGTGGACTTGCATCTTGGGTGCCGCAAACTCATAGAGAATCTGCCGGCAGCCGCCGCACGGCAGGCACGGCCGATCGCCCGGCCCGGCAATCACGATGTCGGCAATCATTCCGCCGCCGCCCGCCACCATCGCCGCCACCGCCGCCGCCTCGGCGCACAGACCGAGGGGATAGGACGCGTTCTCGACGTTGCAGCCGGTATACACCACCCCCTCGGTCGTCCGCAGCGCCGCGCCCACCGGGTGGCGGGAATACGGCGCGTGGGCCCGCTCGCGCAGCCGGCAGGCGGCGTCGATCAGAGGTACGAGGGTTGTCGTTGGCTGATGTGACATGACATTTTCTGAGCGTTAGCAGGCTGTTGAAAAACAGCCTGCTAATCCGGGCCACGGATGGCCCGGCGAAATCAGGCGCTCCTTAGCGGCTGATTTCGGGAGCGCAGCGAAAGTCGCGCCTTTCGCAAGCGACGTTGAAAAACGCCAGGATGGCGTTTTTCAACAACCTGTTAGGGAAACTCTTACATGGACACCGCCCGCTTTGCAAGCGTCGGTGACTCGGTAAGGGAAGGTTCGATTCCACTCATACATACGGCCTGTTGTCGGGGCTTTCGGCACGGGGGCTGCTTTCCCGGTTGCATTCCATATCGAGTGGCCGAACGGCGCACTGGAAGAAATCGCGGCCCGGCAAGCGAACCGGCTGTATACCCAATTGTTGCATAAGTTCCCGGGATTCTCGGTCAAGCTGGCGAGTGCAGCTTG